>Ga0209812_10000464_pt1 | contig 36971 bp, 50 predicted proteins | sample JI71714BDNA_FD_187502 | JGI IMG/M metagenome (GOLD analysis project Ga0209812, IMG submission 187502) | Wastewater effluent complex algal communities from Wisconsin, to seasonally profile nutrient transformation and Carbon sequestration -... | ecosystem: Engineered > WWTP > Effluent > Algae...
GCTACCGGTTGTTAAAAAATTAACGGCTTTTTTGGTACGATCCTAACGTTCTCTCAGTTAATAAAAGAGCATTTTTTTGAAAAAGACTACACTCCCACAGCGCTTCTCCGTCGCCCCTATGTTGGATAGGTGCTACTTTCCTTATTTTTAAAGGGTTTCGAGGTTTCTTGGGGGACGTTTGGGGATCCCTTTAATTTATTTTGGGGATCCCTTTACTGCTGAAGCGCTATTTATTAAGAACGACTGTATGTAATTTTTCTGCGGTATCCCTAGCCATAGCTCGACGATCGTCTATTAGTTTTGCCAAGTCGCGCAAATCAATCATCCAGGCGGCGCGTTCTGAATCTCTTAGCTTAAATACAGGGCATGGCAAACGGCCGGCAGCAGCCATTAGTGCAGCCTGGCGAAACTTCACACCAAAGTATTCTTCGCAAACATCCTGCAGTGCTACTTGTGGTTTCTCAAAGCGAGCCATCAGTAAAAATAAAGTATTCATTATTTCTCTCTCTCAAATACCCAGCACTTCACTGACGTGGGGCGTTTATCGTAATGATGTTGGTCGTTGTAGCGGGCGTTTACTGCGCTGTTTACGGTGCGAACACCAATAAACTTGCGTGATCGGCTGGTTTTAAGTACCCGTTTAAGCTCGGTAAGCGGTGGGAACTGCTGCCGGCGTTCGCTGGCTACTTCGGCAAAATGGTTAAGGTTAACGGCAATTAGCCCAGGATCGCGGCTATGGTTAAGTACCGGGTGTTCGTCTTCGTCGATAAACTCAAAGGCATCCCAGAATTCTTGCACCAGAGGATGATCGGCGTTAATTACAAGCTGGCGTTTCACTGTTAGCTGCAGCAGCAATTGATGCGTCTGGTCAATTTGCTCCTGGTTTACTTCTGCCACCAAGGCAAGCGCTTCTACCAGCGCACAAAGCTGGGCATGATTTTTCATAATACGAATGTTTTTTACATCGCTATTGCTGGCCAACCAATCTTCGTAATACCTGGTGCGCTCTGTTATAACGCGCAGTACTTCTGCTTCTTGTAAAATAGCTTTAAGCATAAAGCCGCTAACTTCTTCAAGGCTTACTCGCTCTAACCATTCTGCGGCTTCTTTAGTTTTTACGGTTTGGCCACTGCGGTCGGTGTGAATTTGAATGATACGTTGCAGTACTGCCTCGCTGGCGTTTACTTCGGCGTTTTGTGCTATCACTAATGCCCCGCGAAACGGCGGCTCGTAGGTTTCATTGCCGTTATTGCGTAAACCGCGCGATCGCACACTTCGGCCGTTATACAGCGGTTTAGTCTCGTCCCAATCAAAGCCTTTTTGCTTAGGGTCCTTACCATCGCCACGGTCACCCTCTATTAGCACCACTGGCATATTCGACACCTGGGCAAAATTACGTGCCCGGGCAGCAAGGGTACTTTTACTGGGATCGAAGCCTTCGTATTCATTACGGCCGGCTAGTTTCCACATAAATTCTATTAGCGTTGTTTTACCGGTACCAGGCTCGCCGATCACTTCCAAAAACGGGTAACTTTTGTGTGCCTTACGTATTTGCTCGGCAAAAAAACTGCCAAACCAATACGCCAGGGCGACAAAGCCTTTAGCACCAAACGCCTGCCACAACATACGTGGCCATTGATTATTGATCTTTTTAAAGTCGCGGTTTAGGTGTAAGTCTACTGACTGGTTTAGGCTTTTAATGCTCAACTTACCAATATCAAAGAAATCTTCCTCGTTGAGTGTAAATAGGCGGCCATCTTTTACTGCTACATCATTAAACACATAGCACTCATACTCGCGGCTATAACCAATAAAGTCGGTGGTTTGCACGCGCTTAATGTTAAATAGCTGCCGGCTCATTAGCCTGTCTAATTGGCCACTTTGGCCAGTGAATACCGCCCCGGGTGCGATACCCAGTAAGCGTTTTTTGAACTCACTGCCGGAGCTGAGCTGACTACCCGAAAAGGTGTTTTTAACACTGGAACCATCGTGCAGGAAATCTACCCGGAAGTAGTACCAGGATTCATCGGTAAGTTTGTTCTCCTGGTAATACAGCGCTTGTGGAAAACAGTTAGCAATTTCGGCAACGCTGCCGGCTTCCTGAATCGCCCGCTCGCGTATTTCTTCATCGCTTAATTCCAGGCCTTCGCGTTCGGCCGCTTCAATAACCTGGCTTTCTGCCTTATTAAAACGGTCGAGATCCAACTTAAACCAGTACAAGCGGTTATTGTGGCCAAACGGGAACTCCTTCCAGCCATGCTTGCTATACATCAGCAGCGCCTTTTGTGGTGCACTGCCAGCAATTAATAATTTACCGTTGTATCGATACTCGTCTAAGTCTTTGCTGCTTAGCCGTTCGCGCTGGTGCAGCTCGTTCCAATCTAGCTTTATACGTGCTGCCGGTGGCTGGGCAGCGGTTGCCCGCCAGCCCAATTCCCGTGCTAACTTAACAAATTTTTTAGTGAACATTTCCCCGGCTTTGCCATCGTCCAGGGCAAACACTAAAGTAGGGCGGCTGCTGGCGGGCAGCTTTAGGGCTAATGTTTCTAAAAACTTTTCAGGAAAGTTATTGCAGCTCATTAGCGCGCCGGCGTTAACGCCGTTTTGTAGCAGAGCTATTGCGTCAAACACACCTTCGGTAAACCAAAGCTCGTCTTTGCTAGCAATAGCTAGCGGATCCCAATTAGGCGGCAACCAGCACAGGCCTTGGTATTTACCTACAAAGTTGGCTTTTTGCTTGCCGAACCGCTCTGGCCGGTCAATAAAGCGCTCCCAATATACGCCCGGGGCAATTTCAAACCGCACTGTGGCGGTACCCATATCGCGTTTACCACAGTAAAAACTGCTCTGGGTGTACCAGCCTAATAACTGGCTAATATCAAAACCCCGGCCATGCTGCAGGTAAGCATCAGCCGTAGCGTTCGGGTTGGCTATTGTGCCGGCGCTGGCAGTTTGTGATACAGGGAAACGGTCACTCCAACTGTTAAACAGCTCGGGGTAAATCTCCTTTATATGGTAGCTTTCACCGCATTTATTTAGGCGACCGCAGCGCAGCAGCCAAGGGCTGCTGGCATTGGTGTAAAGTTCTTTTTTGCCGCAGGCAGGGCAACGGCCCTGCTGCAAAAACTCGCTACTGCCTTCTTTAAAGCCAAAGTCGTTAAGCAGCCGCGGCAAAACCTCTTTGTGTAACTCTGGGTACATACTGCTGCCCTTATTATTATCGGTTTTGCTGTGCATCTGGCTGATCCAGCTGGGCCAGGCACTCGGCAAATTCGCTATGTAAGACAAAGAGTAAGTGCCCTAGCGCGTTGGCATTAACAACTGTTTGCGGTTGGCATAGATTAAGTAACTTCTGCACTGCGCCCAGCGCCTGAATAGTGCAGTCCAGCGTCACCAGTTTATCTTCTAGCGTGCGCTCAGTTTCTGCCATGGCTGGCCTCCCGCAGTATTAACGCTGCAGATGCAACGGCGGTGTCCCACTCTAAGCCGCCAACAGGGTTAGGCCATAACCGTGGCGCATTGGCGTGCTGATCGCATTGCTGCATAACTACCAGGCAATCTGCTAACGCTGCCGCTAGGCTGGCGTGTTGCTGTTGTAGCTGTCGCACTGCTGCCATTGCCGGTGCGTTACCAAGCAGGTAGGTTTCCTTGCCGCCAGGCCCAGCAAAATGGCTCAGGCCGTTGTTCTCTGCAAAAGCAATGATACGTGGGTCAATAAACTTATTGGTTACGCTGTCGCCGGCAGCCATATCAACGCCAAGCCAAGTTTTGGTCACTGCAGTTGGCAAGATTGGTTTTATCTCGTAGTCATTAGCAGATACGGGGTGACAGCCAAGATCTTCTGGCGTAGCCAGCCGAATTTCCCGTATTGCCGCATGTGCTAGGTCGGTTGTTTTCAGTGCTAGTTCCGAAGCCCGGTCACTGCAACCTGCTGCAATAATGCGCGTTTCTGTCTTGTCGGCGTCGCGGCAAAACAACGTAACAACAAATTTTTTAATGGGCTTATTGGCCCAGAACAATGCTGCGTCAAACTCGCACTGGCTATTAACTGGCTGGCTCATGCTGTTACCTCCGGCTGTGTTACAACAGGTAACAGGTACTGGTCGTACTGCGTTTCCTGTTTTTTCGTGCGTTCAGCCTCGTTGACTGCCGCTAAAAGCAAACCGGTTTTTAGCCTTAGGTTTTCAGCCTCTAGCCTGATTATTTCGTTTTGCAGCCAGGCATAGCTATGTGGCGAATGCTGCTCTATGGCTGCCAGTGCCAATATTGTTTTAAGCTTCATCATGCTGCATCCCCACGCTTGTTGCTCATCCAGTCGCGCGGCAAGCCGCCACGGCTGGCAATCATATTGTGTATTGCAAGGGCAATACGCTCGGCTTCCTCGCTGCTGGCGGTAAAGCGCCGGCCAGGTAATGCCCAGCCAGATATCCCGCGCTGAATGTCGTGCTTTAACGTGGCATAGCCAATAGTTAAATCGCGGCCGTATACAATGTTTGGGTTGGCGGCTTTTTTGTTGTAACGATAGGGTTTATTCATTTGGGTGTTCTCCCATCGTGAAAATCTAGCTCTGGCAGGCGTTTGTGTAATGCCAGCGCGTCCTTTAGCGTGAGGTTTAGCCGAAACTGCACCAGGCGATCGCCAGTTTTTTGGCAATGAATAGTGATTTCAAATACGCCATAGGCCCCGTTCTCACTATCAACAATATTTAGAAGTACAGCGTCTACCGGGCAGCTAATATTTGCCGCCCCCATTACCGTAATAATGCCGGGTTCAAACTGACAAATAGCCGTGTCTGGATGCGGGTTTGGGGTGCGTAATAGGGTGGGTGATGCTCTGCTCATGCAGCACCTCCTGCAAATACCCAGCATTTAACGGGTTTATGGGTAATAACACTGCGCACTGCCAAGCTGGCATCGCGCAGGCGCTTGCTGGCCTTTAGATCTTTAAGTAGCGTTGCCTTATGTTGCTCGGGCAGGCCGTGGCGTTGGCAGGCGCTGGTGTACTCGTTTAGGTTTATGGCCAGCAGGGTAGGATCGGCACTGTGGTTAAGTTGTTCGCCAAGTTGTGCCAGTTTTTCTAAGTGGCTAAAGAACTGGGTGGCAAGCTCGGGCTCTGCGTTAGGATCAACCGCTTTACCTATGGCCAGTAACGGCGGTGCAGCTTGGCCTAGCAGAGTGCTCACGTTACTTAACATGCCATGCAAAAAGTTACGTAACGCCGGATCCTGTTCTTTCTGCAGTTTGTTTAGCAGGGTTAAGGCTTGCTTTTGCAAATTGATGATGGGCGCAGCAGCCTTAACAGATGCCTGCATCTGGTAAAAGCCCTGCTGGCGTATTGCCGGCAGTATTTCTTCTACCACCCAGCTTTCAAACTTTTCAGCAGCAGGTAGCTGTGAGCGGAAAATTAGCCGGTAAACATCTGGCTCGGTGATCATGGTCATTTGCTGCATACCGCCTGCAGTGGGGACGCCCTGAATCAGGGCACCCTTGCAATGCGCGGCGATGGCGTTGCGTGGCTTAACATAACCTAATAGCTCGGCCACATCGTTACCCACGAATAAGGCCCGGCCTTGCTCGTCTATTTGCACGCGAACCTGGCTCATAAGGCCGTCATGGCCAAAACTAAATTGCTGTAATTGGCTCATACTGCACCTCCTGCGTTCTGCCATTCGCATGCACCGTCTTGCGCGTTTCCGCCTGTGGCGATGTAGCAGGCGCCGTCTGCTAATACTGCTATACAGCCAGGAACCCAACTTTCAGGATCGCGCAATTCGTTTACCCAGCCGGATACTTCGTTATCGCAAATAACAACAACACCTCCGGTATACTGCGGGTTATCTTGGCGGTACTGAATCGCCAAGCTTCTAGCTGAATTTAAGCGGGAATATTCAGGCAGCTTGGCATTTTCAAACTTTACCAAAAGCCTGCGGTTCTCCTGTTTGCAGTCGCGCTCTTTCACCTGGTAAATGGCAACGCCATACTCGTAGATGCCAGTGATTACACCTTCAATAATTTCAGTACCAATGGGAAAAGGGGGTTGGATGTCGTTTTCTGCAAACCATTCTTTGCACCGCTGCTTATGTAATCGCTCAATGTTAATGTCGATGGCATCGAGACAATCCAGATCATCGCGCTCGATGTCCCAGCTGAACTGGCAGTGTAGCTTTAATGCCAGCTCAAATCCGTCAGTAGGGTAGGCATATGCACGCTGCAAGGTCTCAAAGTCTGCACCCATCTCATTAGCTGCAATTCTTAGCGCGTGCTCGATCATTTCATCGGTAATACCAGGGCGGCGCATCATGCTGCACCTCCCATAAAGTCAAACAGAGGCTTGCACAGCTGAACCGCTCTCTCGCTAGTCATGTTATCGAATAGCTTTTGTGCGACCTCCCAACCTTGTTCTGAATCGGCGAATTTGAGAGCAGTAGAGGAAACACCTAAACCTTCAGGCTGGGCGAATACTCTTACTTCAGGCTCACCAAAATCAGCTTGCTGAATTAAGCAAAGTATCTGCCCTTTTTCAGTGCTAAAAATCTTGGCAAATTCTTTCATTGCACACCCCCTTGCTTATCAAAAAGGGGTTGGCACATTTTCAGTACCAGGCGTTCGTCCATAATTTGGAACACCTCAACGGCTTTTTCCCAGGATGGTTTATTGGCAATGTGCATGGTGGCGTGCTGCATAACCCCGAATTGCTGAGGTTGTATAAACAGCTGAATAGTTGGGCAGCCGTTTTTTTCACAGGGTAACAACAGGGCTACAATTTGGCCTTTGTGGGTGTTAAACAGTTTGGCAAAAGGTTGGTTGGGTTTGTCGGCGGCAGTGGGATTAATGCGTTGCATTAAGGTTTCTGCGGCCAAGTCGGAGAATGGCTTGCTTTCGCTGCCATCAATATGAAATGCGCCCTCAATAGTGTTAATTACAAAGCCGTGTTTCATTGCCGGCAGTAATGTATTTAGGGCGTGGGTGATATGTGCTGTCATACTGCACCTCCTACACCAAAGCTGCTACGCTGAAACACCCAGCATTTAACGCTGGTGTCGGAGATGGCGCTGTTTACGGTTTTATTGCCAAGCAGGGCTGGGCTTTGTTTAAGGGCAGCGCACAGCTCTGTACGTGACGGGCAGGTGAGTTGGTGGTGTTTGCAGTAACGCTGGTACTCTTGCAGGTTAACGGCCAGTAAGCGGCCATTGCGGCTGTGGTTTAGCTGTACATTTTGTGTAAGCAGGCTGGCAATGTTGGCAAAGAACTGCTCTAGCAGCCCGGCTATTTCGGGGGCTACGTTGCCATGCACAATGTCTTGCAGGGCAGGCGAGCTGGCACCAATGCTGCTGCGCACCCGCACAAAGTCTTCATACAGCATATGTTGTACGGCAGGATCTAGCGTTTCGCAAATTTGTTGCAATAAACGGTAGCTGTGTTTTTGGGCGGTAATAATACGGTTGGCGTCTAGCTGAGGTTGCTGGTAGCCGCCGGTTTTGCGGATGCTGGGTAACACTTCGCTGGTTACCCATTTTTTAAAACGCTTGGCGCTATCTTTGCGGCTGGTGAGGATTAACGAATACAAACCTGATTCGTTAATACAGTTTAATTCCTGCTTACCGCCAAGGGTGTCCATAGTATGGACACCCTTTTCATCTTCATCTAAGCGCGCAATCACATTACGTGGATTGGCGATTTCCAGTGCAGCACAAACATCGTTAGCTACAAACCAGATATCGCCATTGCTATTCGGTATTACTCGAACGCTGGCTAAATGATCGTCTTGCTCAAAGGCAAAAAGTTGTGGGGTATTTTTCATGCTGCCACTCCTTTGGTTGGAGTGCAGCGAATAAAGACCAACGGCAAGCCTTGCAACTGGTCGCGGGCTTTGGTCTCGTTTGGGGCTACGGCTGAAACGGTACGAATGCGCGAAAGCTGCGCAAGCTTTTGATCGCGATAAGCGATAATAAAGGTATATAGCATGGTAAGTGCCCTATCTGTAAGTTTAGATAAGGCGGATCGGGTAGCCGCAAAGCAGTGCCCCAGATAGGAAGGCACAGCGGGGGCGTTTTCTTTGGCTCCCGACCCATGCCCCCGAATACAGCGTTTGCTTCGGAAAATACCGGCTACTAAAGCCCGTATTGGGGAAAATGGTTCTAACTGTCCTATCTGAGTCACAACTTGCGGTTGCTTAATCCGCCAGTCTGGCTGCTCCTTGCTTAAGGGAGTAGCTGAATAAAGTATTTCACAATTTGTGACTATTGTCAGCATTTGTTTGTTTGAATTTTTTTTTGCTGTTTTAGCTGAAAATACTAACGCACCATAATTTAATCGGTTTTCGTACAATGATTGACGGCAACGTTTAGATAAACCATAATGATGCAACGGTACGCCACTGGCGCAGTTAAACGGGCTAATTGTGATATTTGTTGAAACGACCATTTTTACAAAACTCCTAAAAGAATTGATGCACGACGACGAGTACCGCGAATTTCAGCAATATTTGGCAAGTAACCCTGAAAGCGGCAAATTGATAAAGGGCGGTGCGGGGTTGCGCAAAGTACGTTGGGGCTTAGACTCCCACGGAAAAAGCGGCGGTGTGCGGGTAATTTATTACTACGTACAGCCAGACAGCCACTTACGTATGCTGTTGATATACCCGAAAAACGAGCAAGACAATTTAACCAACAAGCAACTACAACTGTTAGTTGCAGCAGTAAATAGGTGGAATGATGAAAGATGAACTGTTTAGCCAACTGCTGGAAAGCGTTGAAGAAATGGGCGAGATTGTGCGCGGCGAACGCCAGCCTTCCCGTGAAACTTTTGTTGCTGCCGTTAAGGTGAAAGAAATTCGCCAAAAAACCCGGCTTACGCAAGCGGCTTTTGCAGGTTTGATTGATGTGCAAATAGGCACTTTGCGCAACTGGGAGCAAGGCCGCCGCGAACCCACCGGGCCAGCTAAAGCATTGCTTAAAGCCATAGAGCGCGATCCGGAGCATGTGCTGGCGGCGCTTAATTAATTTATTACCCATCTTATTTCCTTATTTGCGCACCTAGGTTTGCCAAACAAACTTAGGTGTCTTCTCCTGTATTCAAATGCCCACTAACTTTGCCCAGAGGTAAGGTTACGTCTGGGTGTGGGGTGCGTGGCGGTACTACCGTGCGCTGAATTTCTTCTATGGCCACAAACACAAAGCCGCATTCGTCGTTGCTGCAGCGGTACACTTTTTCGCGTACCAGCCGCCCCATAATGGTTGAGCGGCGTAGCAGTGCGCGCTGTTCGCAGTGCGGGCAGTTGGTGCCTAAGCCACCCATACCTTTATTGCCTTTGCTCATGCGGCCTCCTGTGCTGCCGCTTTTAGTGCTTGGGGCAGGGAGTTAATAACGGCCAATGCGGTATCGTGCTCTAGCTGCCTGCCGGGTGTGGTCATAAACCTAAATACCGTGGCGTAGTTAAGCTGGTTATCGCGGCAAAAGTGGCTGAGCTTGCCGCGCTCGCTGTGCAAGCGCAGTAGTGCGGTGCGTATTTGGTCTGATGACATACTGCCTCCTGATGATCTTAGGCAGTACTTTAATTAAATTTGTGATTATCATCAATAGCAATTGTATTGTTTTTGGTTTTAATGGGTTTTTAGTGATCGGTTTGTGTTTTTAGATAAGAGGCTTAACGGGCCGGAAAGCAGGTTTTTACTGGCATTCGCTAGATTATTGATTGTTTGCCATTATCATTTGTGATTATAATCAAAAATGTAATGCAATAAGATACAAGGCGCAGGATGAAAGCAGCAGAGATCTTCCGTAACAACATGGTTGATGTACTAGGTAAAGCGAGCGTAAGTGCCCTGGTTGAGGCATTTAACCTTAACCAAACCGGCGAGAGTATTGATTATTCTTACGTGCAAAACGTACGCAAGGGCAAGCAAAACCCGACTATTGAGAAGAGCGAGCAAATTGTGCGGGTGCTGCAGTTATTGCCTGGATACAGCTGGATTGACTACTGGATGTTTATGGTCCCGGATTACTTTAAGCGCTATTCGCAAAACGCCCTGGAGCAAAAAACCTTTAGCCAACAATATGCAGAGGGCTTTGTAGCCGAGGTATTAACCACTGCTCACCGTTTTAAAATTGTAGAGCTGGAGAAAAAGCAGTTTGAACAATTAACGGAACTGGCCAGATATATTCATCAGCAGCGGCATGGTGAGCCAGGTGAAGAGGTAAAAGTAGTTGAGCAGTTTATGGCGTAGTTTTAATGCAAGCTTGAAAGGGGCGAAATGCCCCTTTTTTTAATTGCTGGCATGCTGTTTTTTAGCGGGTAAGCTATATACGTTGTTTTTGTTATGAGCACTTATGCTCTTACTGTGATCTGCTATGTACTGTTGTAGTTCAGTTCGCCATTGTGTGTCTGCCTGCATTCGCTCCCAGTTGTGCGGCATATTTTCAATGTCCCATGCTTTAGTGCATAAGTAATGCGCCCTGGGCGCAAGTGCTCGCCCTTCTGTTGGCACCATTTCTTTCACACTACACTCGCTCACCCACTGAAAACCGTACCAGACTATACAGCTACAGATTGCCGCTATGGCCAACACAAACGCTAGCATTTTGCCTGTCTCCATTGTTGCCATGTCCAAATTACTATTGCGCCAATTACAGCAATGTTTATTGCTGGTACGCCGAAGCGATAAATGCTTTCTAGCAGATTAGTTTGTGCTACGAGGCGGTCTAGTAAGCGCAGTGCCTGTAAAAACACCATGGCCATGCAGGATAGGGCTATATATTTGGTTAACGTTGCCGCTTTAAGGTCATTTGCGCGGTGGTAATAGACAATGAGTATTACCGTTGCAGTATTAAATATGCACCATATTAAATACCAACTTGCCGCTGCAAACTCTGGGTGCCATGTGCTAAGCGCTGGCCAATATAGCGCTATGCGATCCATTGCCAGGCCCATTATTACCCAGAGCACCGCACTAAATCGGCCCGATGCGTCAACCTGCACAAACAGCGTGCTGGCAACGGCCAGCAAACTTATGGCCCAAAAATAGTGCGACATACCAATGATTATACTACCCACCGAAAACCTCCTAACCTTTAATTGGAGGCTCGTTACCCCAGCCACTGCCTGGCGTAGTGTCTGATTGCGATTCGCTTAACGGTTTAATAGGAGGTTCGTTACCCCAGCCACTACCCGGCTCAGTTTCGAGTTGTGTTTCGTTTAGAGGTTTAATTGGTGGTTCGTTACCCCAGCCGCTGCCTGGTGTGCCATCAGCTGCCAGCTTGGCAAGCGCAGCGTCAGACAGTGTTACAGTTTCAGTGGCAGCGGGTTGTGAGGCTGCGGTTGTTGAGCTGGTAATATTTGCTGGGCTAGCAGGTGCTGCGCTATACAGTTTGGCAGCGTTCAGGGGGGTGTTGTTGACTTGCATAATTACTCCTTTGCGTTGTTCAGTCCCGATTAAGATACATCAAAATGTAGTAAATAAGTTCTATATGTTTTGTGGTAATCGCCAGTTTGCACCCACCTTAAAACCGATATATGATTATAAGTTATTGTATTAAATAAACTTTTGACGGTTAACGCTTGTTATCTGTTTGAGTGAAAAATAACCAATTTATGGCGGGTTTTTGTGGGAATAGGCACTCGTTTGCGTGAAGAGCGGCTGATGCTCGGTATGTCGCAAAGTGACTTTGGGCAAGCCGGTGGCGTTGCAAAGAATGCGCAAAGCAACTACGAAAGCGACAAAAGATCGCCCGATGCCGATTACCTGGCGAAAATTTCCAGGCTGGGTGTTGATGTTGGTTATGTGATTACGGGTAAGCGGTTTAGCCAGCCAGAGCTGATGCTATTAACATTATTTAATAAATTGACAGGTGAGCAACAAGCCGCTGTTGAGGGGCTACTGCAGATAATGATAAAGGACTAAACATTATGTTTAAGGACAAACTTTGCTTTTTGTATATCAATAGTAAAGGCCAATTGGCTATTCATGAATTAGAAAGTGTTTCAGAAACTGAGTAGCACTATCAAGGGCTCACTAAAACGGGTTACCGCACATTTCGTAAAGATCGTATTATTAATACCGCCAGTACTTCATCAGCTTTAATAGATGAGCTAAATACTTTTGATGTTAATGGCTGGCAGCAATGGTATGCGACAGAAAAAGCAGCAGTTGCACCAGTACCCAAAGTAACGGCCAAAGTGTGTTTTACTGGATTTAAAAAAGAACGCAAAGCTGAACTGGAAGTAATAGCCGTTGAAGCGGGTATGCAACTAATTACGGGAGCATCAAAAAACTTAACTTATTTATGCTGTGGCATGAATGCGGGACCTACAAAAATGGAGAAAGCTAGGCTTCTGGGAGCGTTGATTTTAAGTGAAACTGAATTTTTGAATATGTTAGAGACTGGCGAAGTGCCAAATTCATATTAGGCTAATTAAAGGATTGTTGAATAATGGTTGACTTGCCTGATGAAAAAAATCTTATACACGTTATGCGATTAGTTGAAGAAGCCCTCAAGTATTTTTCTGAAATCAATGAAAAAAATTCTATTAAAGATAATCTCTTGTTGAAACATATAAATGACACGCTTTTCTTTATAGGCACAACAATTCAAGCTTACAAGCAAGGCCTCAGTCGAGAAGATTTTTTATCTTCAGTTTCAGCTCTTCTTTCTACTGTAGATACTTTATCCAAATACACCAATAAAGAAAAAGAAAATTTTAATTTTGATTATGTAAGTATTTTAGCTGGGCGACTGAGAAGTGAAATTAAGAAAATCGATTTAAAAAGTAGCGAAAATATCGACGAAAAAATCTTGTATTTAAATAAAGCTATTATAGAAATTAAGAATCAAATTAAATATTTTGATAGTGAGACTAAAATAAGAAAAATTTTGGAGGGTATGGATTCAAAATATAAACAGATTTCAGAAATTGAGATGCTAGCTCAATCAAAGTTTTCTGAGATCACGGAAAATTTAGAACAAAACTCTAAAAAAATAGCTGAGACAGTGGGTAAACTGAGTACTGATGCTGTTTCTGGACGATTTAACAGCCGAGCACTGGAAGAGAAAAAAAGCGCAGGAAGGATGCAATGGTCAGCTATCATATTGATGTGCACAGCAATTTCTTTAATTTTTTTATCTGCGACAAGATTGCTTGATTTTTGGGGCTGGCAAGATTTGTTGGTAAGATCGCTCTCTACGATTACTTTGTTTATTACAGCTGGTTATTTTGCGAATGAAGCTAATAAACACCGTAGGTTGCAGCATAAATACGAGCGCATTCATTTAGATCTTAGCGCCATTGATCCCTTTATTGCTACCTTCGATGATGAAACGCAACGCGCTTTAAAGAGCGAAGTAGCCCGCCGAGTTTTCGTTACCAGCCACGGCGAGGATTTTGCAAAGGTTGTTACTAAAGAAGATACACCCACTAACTTGGCTGAAGTTATGGGCGAAATGCTAAAGGTGCTGAAAACCCTAAACAAGAAAGACGGCTAGGCTAGCGCCTCATCCTCCACGTCGGGTATTTCACTGTTTTTTACTTCTAACTGCAGTGCGGTGGTGTAGCCGTTATCGTTGATGGTATGGGTTACTTCGGTTAGTAGCCAAGGCAGAGCGTCTATTTCATTTTTAAAGCCTTGCACCATTACGGGCGTTTCGGGTGTTAGCTCTGGCTGGCCTTTTGCCAGGGTAATGCTAAAGGTAGCCACGTTGCGCTGCAGGCGTTCCCATTCTGCTTTGGCGGCGCGTTCTGCGCTTTGGCGGCTGGCGTAGGTGGTGCGAAGTACTTTTATGTTGCCCTCGCTACCAACAATAAATTCGGTACTGCCGCGCTGGGTTTCTTCGCCGCTGTTGGTTTTGTATTTACGGATTGTTTTTACTACCTGCAACTGCGCTTTGTCGTTGCTGTGCCATACGGCTTTTACGCCGGTGTAAGCGTTGCGATCGGCTACCGATACGCTGTGGCTGTCGCCGCTTTGGCGGGTAATGGTGGTACCTGGTAATGGGGTACCGCTTAGTGTTTTCGCTTCGCCTGCCGGCATAAATAGCAGGTTGTTAAGCTTTACGGTGGCCAGGGCGTCAAACTGAATTGCTAGACGGGTTAGAAAGGCCGCGTCAGATTCATTTTGTTGGTCTATATGCGGCATTGCTTCTGCAGAGAGCGCTTCGGCAATTTTTGGTGTTAAGCCATTGCGGCCTGCCAATGTCTTTAAAATATCTCCCAGGTTGGTATCGTGGTAGCTTTGCTCGTGCAGTACCTGCATGCTGTCGCGCATATCGGCGGCTTTACCACGCAGAGTAAGAACATCGGGCGGGCCGTTGTGTTCTATTTCGTCTATGGTAAAGGTGCCTTTGTCTGTTAACGCTTCACCTTGCCAGCCAATAAATACGTGCATGGTTGCGCCCTTTGGCGGAAATGCCAGTTGGCCGTCGCTGTCGTCCAGTTCTATATCTACTGTGTCGGTTTCAAAGCGGCGCTTGTCGGCAAGCGTTAGTGAGATTAAACGGCCGCGCAGTGTTCTGGTAATGTCGGTACCGTTTACTAACACTTTGTAGTCTGGTACCGGTTGTGCTATAGACAGTTTTGGCAGCATTAAAATGAGCCTCCTAGGCCAATGCGGTTTAATGCGCCGTTGGTTATTAGCCCGCGGTCGTTGTCGTCTATACGTTTTAAGTCAATGCTAAATTCTATTCGCCTGGCTGCGCCATCTATAAAGAATTCGCTACGGCCTTTACTGATCCGCTCTATTACAAAGTGGCCGTGCACTGTGCCGCGGCCATCTATTAATGGATAGGCTTTGCCTGTGTCGGCCATTTTGCGAAGCGTGTCCAGGCTAAGCTCGCCCCCGGTTATCTCTGGCATTAACACGCCTGATAATGCCATGGTTTCGTCACCTACGCCCACGAACTGGCTAGATGGGCGTGCACCCACCCGGCTGTTGGTTGGGTGTCGCCAAACCATTTCATGCTGTGTTTGCTGAAAAGGTACAGTTTGTCTGCTGAATACAAAATAGCCCAGTGTCATCATCATGGTGGTTACTCCAAATCTCTAAGTGCGCTGCGCAGGCGGGATTTTTGGGCACGTTCTCGCTTGTCCAGCTCTGCCGCTATTTGGCGGGCGATGTCGTTGGCGTCCATACCTGGTTGGGGGTAAATGGTAATAGGCGCGTTGATAGACGCATCTACCTGTATGGTTTGCGGTGCCTTGGTAGGCTGCTTATCAGCCGCTGCTGTAAATGGCGAGTTTACAGGCTTAATGGCTTGTTGTTGGTTAGCTAGCGCCCCGGGTACAAACTGCTCGCGTATAGTGCGGGTTTCATCGGGTATGGCGTTCAGCTTTGTTGCCCTTAACTCTTCGGCTATTACCCGCTTCGCATCGAGCATTGGGGTTAATTGTGCAGGGCTTACCAGCTCGGTAATGGTACGTTGGCCATCCTGTAGTGCAGGGATATTAACCGGCTGCAGCTGCTCGGTGATAGTGCGCTGCGCGTTGGGTACAGGAGCTAATTGTGCCGGGTTTACCAACTCGGTAATGGTGCGTTGGCCATCCTGTAACGCAGGGATATTAGCTGGCTGCAGCTGCTCGGTGATAGTGCGCTGCGCATTGGGTACCGGTGCTAATTGTGCCGGGTTTACCAACTCGGTAATGGTGCGTTGGCCATCCTGTAGTGCAGGGATATTAGCCGGCTGCAGCTGCTCGGTGATAACTCGCTGCGCATTGGGTACCGGTGCTAATTGTGCCGGGCTTACCAGCTCGGTAATGGTGCGTTGGCCATCCTGTAGTGCAGCAATATTAGCCGGCTGCAGCTGCTCGGTGATAGTGCGCTGCGCGTTGGGTACCGGTGCTAATTGTGCCGGGTTTACCAACTCGGTAATGGTGCGTTGGCCATCCTGTAGTGCAGGGATGGTTGCCGGCTGCAACTGCTCGGTGATAACTCGCTGCGCATTGGGTACCGGTGCTAATTGTGCCGGGTTTACCAACTCGATAATGGTACGCTGGCCATCCTGTAACGCAGGGATATTAGCCGGCTGCAGCTGCTCGCTAATAACTCGCTGTGCGCTGTAATTTTCTGTTTTGATGGGTTCAGCCACTGCCGGCAGGGCAGAGATACCCAGCACAAAAGAGGCTGCAGTTAGCTGCTTGCTTAATTGGTTTACCTGGTTAAGCGGCTCGCTTTGTGAGCGCTGTATACCAAGTGTTAAGCCTGCCATGGTGTCATCGCCGGCCGCAGCAAATACGGTGCTTGGCGATTTAATGCCTAACACATCTTTAAACCAGCCAATGGCGCTACTGGCTGCACCTGTTACGGCATCTTTAACTGCAGAGAGCTTGCCTGTTATGCCCTCTACCAAGCCAGACATAAGATTGCTGCCAAACTCAGTAAAGCGCGCCGGCAGGCCAGAAAAGTACGCTGATATCTGATCCCAGTTATTAACGATAAGGCCCAATGGTGTCCAGCCGAATACGGTTTTCATGGCATCCCATATTCCGCCCAGGACATTACCGATAAAGTTGGCTATGCCGCTAAATAGCTCTTTGATAAAAGCAATGCCAGCCTGGCAGAGATCTCCTGCGCCTTGCCAGAGGTCAGCAAACCATTGCACTACTGCGCCAACGGCGTTGGCCGTGAAGGCTTTAATACCCTCCCAAAAATCGCCAATCCATGCTTTTACAGTGTCCCAGTGTTTAACCAAGAAATAGCCGGCAGCAATTAACGCGGTAATACCCAGAATAATCCAGCCGATGGGTGTCATTAGCAAGGCTGCACCTAAATTAAACACGCCAAGGGTTAGCATTTTAATCATACCGATAACGGTAGGTAACGTTTTAATGCCAAGTAACGTAGCGCCATACCTCAGCATGGCCAGAGGGCCGAGTATCCCCGCCAGGGCTAATGTTAAGCTGCCTCCGGCAATCGCTAAGCCGGTAACGATTGTCGCCACTTTAGAGAGTTTGGCCACCAGCTCCGGGTTGGCTTGGATCCATTTAACCACGGCACGTATTACGCCGGTAATGGATTTTACCAGGTCGCGTATGGCGCCATCATTTACGTCTGTTACTGCAATGCCTATTTCTTCCCAGGCGCTACGCAGGCCTTTTAAATCGCCGCCAATATTGTCGGCCATGATATCGGCCATTTTTTGCGACTCGCCCGGGTTTATTTTTAAGTTTTCCAGCTCGCTTAACAGGGTGGTAAGCTGGCCGTTCTCCATGGCTGCCACAAGTTCTGCCGCGCCTGAGCCCGCCTCTGCGCCAAAGATGGTTTGCATAATCTCTTTGCGATCTACGCTACCCATGTGCTTGGTGGCTTCATTAATATCTTTTAGGATATCGGGCAGTTGCCGCATATTGCCTTGCGCATCGCTAACGGCTAAGCCTAGCTCTTCCATTGCCGCCCGCGCTTCGGCTGCTGGTTTGGTTAAACGGTTTACCATGCCTCGGGTTGTGGTACCGGCCATGCTGCTTTGTATACCAATGTTACCCATGATGCCGGCCATTGCTGCGGCTTGCTCTAATGACATGCCAAGCTCTTCAACACCGCCCAGGTACTTCATGGTTTCGCCCAGCATTTGTAGGTCTACGTTTGCCCGGGCGGCGGTACCGGATAGCACATCGGCAATACGGCGCATGTTGCCTTCGACGGCCGGGTCTATTTTAAATACCCCGCCGATATTACTGGCAATGTCGGCTGTGGTAGCCAGATCGGTTTTGTTGGCCAGTGCGAGGTTTAGCACATCTTGCATCGATGCGTGTATGGCGTCTGGTGTAAAGCCTGCGCGTGCTAAAAACGTTTGTGCCGCGCCCACTTCTGAGCCCGAGAATGCAGTAGATGCACCTAAGTCTCGCGCTTGCTTGCGCAGCATTTGGAAATCGTTTGAGTTTTTATCCAGGCGCGCGATAGCTTGCAGCTCGCTCATCTGTTCGCCAAAGCCAATGCCAGGCTGCAAGAACCTGCTGCCGGCGTAACCTGCGGCAATACCTGAGCCCATCATTACTGCGCCAGTGCTAGCTAGCTGGCCGCGTACGCTGAGTGCTTTGTCATAACTTTGCTTCGCCCGGGCGGCGGCTTGTTGTTGCCTGGCGACTTGCTGCAGCTTTTGTTTTTGCAGATCAAGGTGTCGGTTTGCTGATGTGAGATCGCGCGCTAACTGGCGCTGGTGGTTAGCTAAGTTGCGGGTATTAATGCCGGCATCTTTTAACGCATTACGTTGCCGCTGTTGGCTAATTGTTAGGTTTTTATTTTGGGTTACCAGCCGCACGGTTGCCGCCCTTGCCTGCTCGTAACTGCGGGTAAGTTCTTTGCTTGGGGCGCTGCTGGCTTTCATTTCCTGGGCAAGGCGGGTGACTTCACGCTGCGCTTTAACCAGCTCGGCTGAGTTAGCACCAAGCTGCCGGCTTACTTTGCGGTAGCCATCGATTTGCCCAGCGGTTTTGTTTAGCTGTTTAACGCGGTCTTGTGTTTCTTTTAAGCCTTTTGCGGTAAGGCCGCCCGCATCACGCATTTTTTTTAAGGGGGCGGTGATGCGATCAACTGCATTAAGAATAACTTTAAGTTCAAGTCTGTTCATTCTGAGGCCTTGTTTACTTTGTTCCAGCGGCTTACCGCGTGTTCATGCCAGGTGCTTAACTCTTCCAACTCCATGGCCGCCATCTCAGATAGCGGCCAATGAAAGATCATGGCAATGTCTGCCATGAGGTCGTCTACACTGTGAGGGAGGCCTCGGTCGCTGTTTCCTCCGGATCCATCTTCAGTTTGCGTGGTACCAAAAAACCTGCAATCTCGCCGCCCAGTTGTACTAAGTCGGCCGGGTCTAGGTTCTGTGCTTCATCTTTGGTGATCATGGGGGTGCTAATACGCGGTAGCAGGGTATTAAGCGCGTTTACGTCCATGTTGAGTACGTCGGCCAATGCCAGGCCGCGCAGTTCGCCAGACTTAGGTTTACGCAGGGTGATCTCTTTGATTTCATCTTTACCCCGTTTAATTGGGCTATCCAGGGTGACTTTCTTTTGGGTTACGGTTATAGACATCGTTAGTTCCTCAGATTAAAAAAGGGCCAGCGACTGCTGGCCAAGACTTGCTTATTTGCAATGAAATTACAGGCCGATGTTTTTGCGGTGTTCGGCCATGCGATCTTCGCCGTTGACAATCTCAATCATATTGATGGTGTCAATCTCTACCAGGGTTTCGCCGTCAGACACTTCTTTGTAGTAAGTACAGGTCATGCTTACTTTAGACTGGCTGTTGTCGCCAGCCTTTTGTGTGCCGCGATCAAGCTCTTTGTAGCGGCCACGGCAGACAATTTCGACAGATGATATTTCGCCAGAATCGTCGCGCTGGTATGAACCAGCAAAGCGCAGCATTACGCCATCTGCCCGAGCTGCTGCCATCTGTCTTACCAACTGCGCCTCATAACCGCCCAGGGTAAACTCTACATCGAGCGCCGCATCATCCAGGCCCATGTCTACATTTGCCGCACCTGGCATGCCGCCTCCGCGGTATGCCTCAAACTTGCGGGTTAACTTGGCGGGTACAAACTCTTCGGCCATGCCTACCCAGTTTTCGCCGTCGGAGAACATATTGAGCTGTTTTAACTTACGTGGTAACGCCATTTTTTAACTCCTATGCTGCGGCTACTGCGGCAGCGAAATCGGCCAGGTAACGATCGGTAATACGTTGCTGTAGCGTCAAATTCTCCAGCGGTGGTACCGGGGTGTAGTCGTAGTCGATATAAAGCTTGCCGGTTTTTAATGTTGCTACGTCGTTGACATCTTCGTTGTACCAGGCTTGGCCATCAACGATGTAGCCAAGCCCTTTTAGTTCGCGGAACTTGGCGTTAATGCCTTCGATAATGTCTTTAACCAGAGTTGGCGTCATGGGCTTGTCGATTGCCCACATATGCGCTTCGGCCATAGTGTCTGCCAGTACCTGTGCGGTACGGGTGTAGTTTTCAAATTGAAATAGCGGGTCGTCAGAGCAGTTACGGCTACCCCAAAAGCGGAAACCCTGCGCATTAATTAAGGCGGTTACTTCGTTGCTGTTCAGATAGCCAGCATCAGTTGCGGGATCTTGCAAGTCCCAGAATACCGGTTTGCTTAAACCTGTAACGCCGTTAACTGCCACGTTGGATAAGGTTTTGTGCCAGCCTTGTTCTTTATCAATTTTGGCGCGTAACCCCAAAGCGCGGGCGGTTGAATACCCTGTGATGTAGCCATTGGTTTCGGTGTCCCAGACATTAAAGTCAGGCCAAATAACCATTAACTCCCGGGCACTAAAATTGTCGCGGTAGGCTACGGCCTCTTCTTTCGTTGCGCAGCCGTATGCACTTACATAGGCAAAGCCCCGCAGTTTCTTGGCAATTGATACTAGCTCTGTGGCAACAGCTAGGTTGTCTAACCCAGGTACTCCCAGTATTTTAGGTTTAACGCTTAATTGCGATTGTGCAGCAAGTAAGGCTTTTAAGCCGGTATACTCGCCAGCTTCTGTGGTGGTACCGACTACGTTAGAGGTGGTTTCAGTTTCGTTGGCACCTGTAGCTACGCGCACCACCACAACAAGTGTGTTTACCTGGTCGGCGATGCCTTGTAGCGATTTACGCAAGGTACCATTGGTGCCAGCTTTGCCAATGGCTAGCTGTACATTGGTAATTAATGTGGCTTTATTCAGCGGAAAGGTTGTTGCGTCTGCATCTTCTGCTGTGGCTACCATGCCAATAACTGAGGTTGAAACGGTTTTGATGCTGCGAACGCCGTCGTTTACTTCGACAACGCGCACGCCATGATGGTATTCCATAAAATTGCTCCGGTAAGTTTTGCAAAACTAAGCTTGGTTAGCTTGCAGAGCATGCCGGAGCAGTGCCAGTTGCACAGGTGGTATCAGCGGGTCTATAACGCTATGAGAGTGGATAGCGACTCTTAATTTCCTGCACTTTATTTCGCCAGGCTTGCTCGGCCTCTGCGGTTTGGTCGTACTGCCATTCCATATAAAGCGGGTCGGACTCTGCGCGATAAGCCTCTTGCCGTTTTTGGATATTTTGGCTTAACTCATAGGCCTTTTGCTGCAGCACAGAATCTATTTGCTCTGCGCTCATGCCTAACGTTTCTGACATAAATTGCCGCTCAGTATTGGTGTGGGTTGAGCCTTGGTGAATATAACTAAACATTGTGGTTTTCTCCTTTAAGGTTCAGCAATCAGTTACACAAAGAAAGCAGGGCGAAAGCCGATGAAATTGCCCGAGTTCAACCGCGAAAGGTGCAGGAGGAGCGCGGCCAGGCCGGCATTGGCACCGTTGTCCCAGTAGCCACCGCGTAGCGGGAAACGTTCACCAAAGTTACGCGTATATAATCGGCCGGGTAAAAATGGCGATTCTAATGAAGCGGACTCTAGGAGTATGCGGCGGAATAATTCTGAGGGGGTATAGCTTGGATCCTTAGTGAGGCCTCTAAAATCGACTGAATTGCTATTGCCTGCATTTTGGTTGTCGCCGATATTACCCTGGCGAATTGTTATAGACGCGCTTAATTTTGGCGCTCCGCCGGTTGCAGCTGTTGAGTCATAATATGCTGGATGATTTGCCCAGTTTGCCTCAGCCACCGCAGGGTTGTTATCTAGGGTTGTAATGATTCTGCCGTCTTGCAGTTTCATTTGATCTAACCACTCCCACACATTACCTGTTAGGTCGCTGATACCAAAGGCGGTATGATCGTGATTCCACGCAGCAGGCCCTTTGCCGGTATCTGTTCTCGCGGTACCCTCTACATCACCAGGAACGCCATTATCTGAACGCCTTGCTGTTTCATGGGGCTTTTCGTGACTGCGGCCGTAAAAAGTGTTGCCCCTGGGTACGGTATTGTTTGCCAGTGACCACAGCGCAACTGCGGCCCATTCGTGAACGGACATAAGATGCCAGTTAGTTCCTTTTTGTGTGCAGAGTTGCTTTGCAACATCAAAATTAACGGAAGTTCTTGGCTGAACACCACCTATAACTGCTGTGCCGCCCGCCATAGTAGATGCCAGATATTTACCGATAAGGATCTCACCCCTTGGTACGCCGTTCGTCACAAAAGCAGGGTGGGTGCCTGTGCCCAGTTGATGATTAGCAAGGCCAAGATCTTCTACGTTAAAACGAGGGATCACGCACATGATATTAGGATTGCCCTGGGCGTCATACACTACGGTATTACGGCCACCGCTATTGTGCTCAATGGCTTTTTTGTAGCCATCTGTAGCGATAATAGTTAGTTGGTTCGCCCGCGCGGCGTAGCCTGCCTCTACTGCAGCAATAGACGCATTGACCTTTTGGTCGATTTGCCCCATTTTGCCGGCAACTTCCTGGGCTAAAGCTTGCGATGCAGCGACTTGCTGCGCTGATGCCTGTTTTAACGCTTGTACCTCTTCGATAGTGCTCATTGTGTTACCCCTGTATTAGTCGGATTTTTTCGCTCAGTTGCATGTTCCAGTGCGCGTTTTTAATAATTGCAGTAGCGCTTTGTAAAAAGGCAGCTGCGCCGGCAATGAATTCTGCGTCCAGAATAAGATTTAGGTTTTCTATACCAACGACTACTGTAATGCTGTCGGTTGGTAGTGCTTCAATATTGAGTGTGAACCACTGAACCACTTTTACGGCTGGCGTTCTGTAGCCCAGTGTTTTATTTGCCTGGCTGTAGACGCCAAGCAGTGTGCCGTCGGCAAGGTAAATACCAATTTCGCGAATTGCATATTCTAAGTTCCCTGCAAAAACCCCTGCTAAGCGCAGGCTTTTACCGGCATCCTGATAATCACTAATCTCAATCTTTTCACGCAATTGGCTAAGCTGTGTTTGGTTTTTGTTGGGTGTGTAAGCCGCAGAGCCGAACGCCATGTGCGTAATTTGTGCTTTTAAGCCTTTGTCTTTTGCTGCAATGCAGGCAGCAAGGCCTGCTTCAGTAAACTGCAGTGCTAATGCCATTAAAGTTCTCCAATTAAAATAAGATCTGACAATATCGAAAGCTGGGATACCGCCGCGAACTGAAGGGTAAACAATGCGGTGTCTGGTAAAACCGGCGCGAGGTTCAGTTGGTTATCTATGCAGTTAATGCTGTGGTCCACTAGCGTTAAATAGCTCGCGGCATCTAGATCGTCGGGCACCACAGCTGTAGCATCTGGCTGCAAATCTATGACGCCAACGCCAAATGACAAGCCGCCACTTAGCGCCAGTGATTCTTCCAGGCTAATGCCCAGCTCCAACTCAAAATGCAAGCTGCCACGTTTGGCGGCGTGTATCGCTTCGGTTATGAGTTTAAGCATTTTGTTGGTTAGTAAGCCGTCGGCATCGGCTGTAATATTTTGATTGATGAGTGCTAGTACGGTCATGGTGCCAGGCTGGCCGTTGATACCGTCTTCCCACCATTCGCGAATTTGTGTTTTTATGCCCAGCGCATTTAAAGCGTGCTGTACCGCGAAAGGCGTACCTTTGTGTTGATGAATAACAAACGCATCGTTAATTACCTGGCGTTTTATTTGCTCTGGCCAACTGTCCATCCACTGATCAACAGAGTAGGCCCAAGCTAACCATGGTAATAATTCGGCAGGGCATAGCTTAGGATCCCAAAGTGTTTTTATGGTTACCGGTATGTCTGTTGCCTGGTTAATTATGCGTTCAATATCCCGCTCAAGTAGCGTGGCATTTGGGGGGAGTAGGCTGTTATTCATCAACACCCCCAACAGTAACATTGGTTGCGGTGCAAAAACTGGCTTGGGTTGGGCTTATCACCAGATCGGTTGCAGGGGATGATATAAGCACATTACTTACACCTGGTTGATGCAAGGCGCGGTGTATGCCGGAACGGGTAATGTTAGCGCCCAGTCTACGTTGTTCAGCAATATACTGACTGAGTTCATTTTGTGCTTTTATTAATACAACAGATGCGTCAGGGCCTGGCTGCATATATAGCTGAGCCGTAATGCTGTAAGGAATGATCTGGGCAGGCGCCACCGTTACCCGGTCGCCTTGCGGGCGTATTTTGGATGGTATTGCGTTTTGGCTGTTACCGTCAGGCGTCAGGCCAAAGTATGCTCTTACTGCAGTTAATGTGCTGTTGCTTGGTGTACCGTTTCCCTCGTGGCTTAGAATGGTAACAGTGATATTGCAAGGGGTTGGGCTTTCGGCGTTAGCATCCAGAACCCGACCATCGGCGCTGAGAGCAAAGAAAATATAGGCGTCAATGCTACCTGCAGTATTGAGCCCGTCAAACGCCATTTGTACACGGCGACGAAAGTTTTCATCACTTTCACGCACTTCTGGTGTAGGTGGTATTGCGTTTGGGTTGGCTGGCTGCACAATGAGCGGCGTTAAATTGTAGCGCGAACCCAGCGCTATAAGATCGTTGCCAGTAGCTGATGCCAAAATGTTTGCCCGGGTTGCATCGTTTATTTTGGCGATTAAATGCATTTCGCGGTACGCGAAAACCTGAAGTAGCCGGGCTAGGGGATCTGACTCCAGTGTTAATGCTTCGCTGTATTGCGGATCAAGCGTAATTAATATTGCTTTAAGATCGGAATACGTTTTCTCAAAATCTAGCGGTGTAATGATATCAGGTACCGGAACTTTAGAGAGGTCAATTAGTTTTTGCTGGCTCATAAGGTAACCTTATAGCTTTCAGGTAGCGTGTTTCGCTCGCCATCTATTCTGTCTACGGTTAAATGAATCGTTAACTTGCCGCTTTGAGGGGCCGGTTCTATCCGCAGTGCGCTGATATTAACGCGCGGCTCCCATTCGGTAATGGCCATTACGGTTGCGGCCATTAGCTTTAAATCAAGCGCCGGCGATTGAGGTCGGTCTATTAATTCAAACAAGTCTGAACCATAGCTTCGGCGCATTATGCGGCTACCGCGTGGCGTAGTTAGTATGTCGTGAATACTTTGGAAAATGTGTGCGGCGTCATTAATTGACTGGCCGGTTTGGCGGTTAAGGCTTAAATAATTCATGCTACTGGCCCGCCTGTGCGGGGGGTGCCAGAGGGATGTTTGTGGATGCCGAACTCGATATCATCAATATTTACCCCACCTTTATTAGTGAGTTTACCGTTGTGATTGATAGCACCTTCCACCTGCGCACCTTGTTTTACCGTGAGCTTTTTTTCCACCTCAACATTGCCAGTGAATTTGACGTTGGGCACATCTATTAGTACCTGCTCTGATGCCTGCACTGTGGCGGTTTTTATGCCGGTGGCATTAAGTGCCCCAGCTTCGGGGTCATATTCAATTACGGCCTCATCCGGGTAAACAGTGCGGTGGCGGCTGGTGTGGTCGTCTGGCTCAGGGTGTTCGTCGCTGTATAGCGCGGGCAAAATATAGGCATTGGCCAATTCGCCAGATGGGCTTAGCAGCATAACTTGCTCGCCAGGTGTTGGTCGCCAACTGGTTTTGGCTGTGCCGGCACGCCTAGTAAAGTATGGCCGCCAGTCGGTTAAAATATTGCCAGATTTTACCCGGCACAAATTGCCCTTTACTTCGTGGACGGTGCCCAGGCGTAAAAGGTTATCTATGCGTTTTTGTAGGTCAGCTAAAGCTGCAGCAATGTTCATGCCGCTATGGTTGGTTGTTGCTGGGTAAGGTGCAAATTGGGCGGGTGGTATCTGCTAAGCTATAACGCCAGATACTTGATAACAATTTCTTCTATTGCATGTTGCTCTTTTTCGGTAATGCCCAGTAGTTCCCGCTTTGGCATTTGTACATTTTGGTACTTGCTTAGTCTGGATCGCAGGCCGTAGTGGTGCTCTCTAGCGACTTGCGCCGAGAACCCGGCAAAACTTACTGCTGCATGATCGCTGGAGGCGTTAGCTTTTAACCACCTGGCGCGCACAATTTTTTGAAACATTAAGCGGCGCTTTATTGCACCTTTACGTTGCTGGGTTTGGGGTTTGCGTGGTTCGTATGGCGTGCCATCTGGCGCATTGTTTTGCTTTATCCGTTTAGCCTGGCTGCTCCTTAGGCTCCTGGCTATGTCGCGCGCTAACTGGCGGCGCGCAGACGGAGTTAGTTTTTGAATTAACCCATCGAACAGCCTGTTTATCTGTTCTAAGTCGTTGGTGGCCATAGTGTCAATTCCTGGTTGGTGTATAGCTGCCATTCTATGCCGCTTTCATCTTGCCATTGCGGCTCGGGTAAATGTTCTACCTGCAGGCCGTGTTCGGTGGGTGTGACTTTTACCCGCTCGGTAAGTGCCAGCTGTATCTCGATATCGCAAGTGGTGTGGTTAAGCATTTCAGCTTTAAATTTAAAACCATTGGCGCGCTTGTCGGGGTTGTTTAGTAGCTCTGGTTGGTGTTGGCCAAGCCAGCCAAGAATAGGCACTATTACGGTGTCGGCATGGGCGGCGTAGTCGGTAAGAATAATAATGCAGGTAAACTGGTATTCGAAGCTGAGGTTTTTGCGCACGCCGGTAGCAAAGATATTACCGTTCTCAACAAAGATGTGTAGGCACTCGGGGTTTTGCCTGATGTACGGTACGGCGTTACTTAATAGCTCTCTTAGTTGGTTTGGTTTGTTCACGTTGTTTTTCCTGTTGCCGTTGTTGGCAGTCGAATGTCATATCTACCTGCGCAGCACAGGCATGCCATGCCTGCAGTAGTTGTTCATTGTCCTGCAGTTGAGACTCGTTGCTCGTTGGGTTGTTGGGTGGCAGTTGGCATGGGGTAACGAGTGGACAGCCAAGCTCGATATTCTGCACTGCCGGTAATGGCGGGGCGCTGCTGCAACTGCTTAATAGCAGTAGGCAGCTCGGTATTAGCCCAATCCCGTACGCTTTGTAATTCATGTTTAAGCCCTTGTAATTGCGCTTGAAACTTGCCGTTACTGGCGGTTACTTGTTGTAACTGTTTACTTAGTAATGCCTGTGCTTGCTGGTTTTTCTCTGCCGTGGCGGTAAGCTCGGTGATGCTATTGTTAACTGTGGTAAGTGCCTGGGATAGTTCGCCCAGGCGTTGGTTAGCAGCAAGCAATTGGTTGTGTTGCTGCCATAGCAATAGCGCCGATATTAAGCAGAGGCTACTTAATACCAGGGAGCCAAGTGGCAGTTTACTTAGTAGTGCTTGCATGCTGTTCTGCCTGGTAAACGGCTTTTAATTGTTGGTAAGCGCGGGCCATTTTGCTGTCGTAATGGTTTTCGGCATAGGCGGGGCCATTATAACGTTTGGCAAAGTCTGCCCACTTTTTGGCTTTGAGCGCTTTGTGCAACAAAGGATCGGCCTGAATAAAACGGGTTAGGGCGTTTAAGTGCTCGCTTTCGCTTTGCTCCATGGCTTCTTTGTAGGCTTTAGCACTGGCGTAGCCTAGGTGCTGCCAGTGAAATCCCATGATTTGAAACATACCCCAGCTTGTGGCTTCTATGGCGGCTTGTGGGTTCAGCATGTGTGCCATATTAAAGCGCTGATATTCGCCGCTGCCGCCTATATAGCCGCCACGTTCTTTGCTGCATAAATGCGGGTATAGGCGGTTAACCTCATCAGCAAGTTGCTGGCTTTCGGTTTGTAACTGCCGGTAAAAGATATGCCGCTCAAATAAAATGGCTGGCCGACCGCAGGCAAAGAAGCCGCTGCCGGCAGATTCTACCTGCGCTACTGCACCGACAGCCTCAGGCTCTACGTTTAGCAGTTCTGCTGCTGTGATGATGGCTTGGCGGGTAATTAGTTTTTCCCTATTAACCCCTTGCAGTGCAGCTTGAGTGCGCGGGCCCACCTGGCCAACAGGGGGCAGGTTATGATTAAGTTGAAACTGAATAACGGCCTGTTCAGTTTTCTCGCCAAACCAGCCGTCTGCAGTTAAACTTTCGCCAAATTCGTTAAGCTTTTTTTGCAGATCGCGTACCGGATAGCCTGTATCGCCACGTTTAAGTATGGTCATGAGTTCACCTTCTGCTTTGGCTGCCAGCGCAGTAGCTTGGCTATGCGGCATTGTTTGCTGGAGCTGTCTTTAAAAAGTTCGGCTACATTGCCCTTGAGGCTGTAAAGCGCAGTGCAAAGCAGGGCATTTAACGTAAGGCTGCTAATACTAGGCGTACTCGCTGATCCCATAACGCCTTGCAGCGTTTCAATGCCCGCGGCCACAGCAATAATGTAGGCAGTAAAGCTGATAAGGGGCCTGTGTTGTGATGCTTGGCGCTCAAACAGCACAATTCGAATAACAATGAGTAGGCAGATTAAACTGTTCAGGATGATCATGTTTTCCCCTTGATATTACGCAGCAGGCTAAGCCAGCTGTCTGGGTTGTTGGATAGGTGAATAAGGTATTGCAGCAGCCGAACCACAATGGCCGAGGCGATAATGGCAGCCATGCCAGCGTTAACCGGTAACGCATTGGGTAAGAACATGCTGAGCAAATGAGCTAGCCATTCGGCACATAGCCCGCCGCCAATAAAGGCCGCAACAAAAAGCCCAAGGCGTTTTAGCCGGCCTATGCTTTCATCAGATAAAATAAACAACATGGCACCGGTGAAGGCACCTAAAACAACCGCTGGCTCTACGCCTGGCATTAGCGTGAGTGCGCTGGCGGTAGCAACTGCAAAGGTAGCGGTGGTGGCTGATACTGGTTCGCTCATTATTAATCCCATAACTTTATTTGTGGTTTGGTAGGTTGCTGCGCGGCCTCGGGCAATGTAATGCGCGTGCCGGTGGGCAGAATGGGGCCTTTACTCGCCAGGCCCGGGTTTTGCTGCAGTACTTGCTCTGTTACCCCTGCGGTGCGGCCGTAGTAGCGAAAGCAAATGCCGTCTACTGTGTCGCCTTCAATGCTGCGAATTTCATTGCCTGTCATATCAGATCAACTGTAACGTGGCTTTCGCCTAGTATGTCGCGTATAGCAAAGCGGGCGTCGCGGTATAGATCTGTGATGGTTTGGTTTTGCTCAGCTGCGTCTTTAGTGCCTTTGCCGGTGCTGTCAAAGTCGGCATAACGCTCTAACAGGTTTGCCCGGGTCAAACAGTAAACGGCGCGTAAATAAAGCTGAACTAGCTCGCTGTTGTCATCAACGCTCTCGGCGGGTACCTGATCTAGCATGGCGTAGCCGTCATCTTGCTGTTTTTCACGCCATATTTTTAAGTCGCGGTTTACTTGAATGATTGCGCTTACCAAAGCGTGCTTTAGGCGCTCGGTGGTAACGGTACCGTCTAACCTTACCGTTTTGCGCAACGTGTTTAGATCCACACTTGGCCAGAAGGTACCGTTGGTAACAGTATCTTCCTGGTTGCTTGCAGGTTGAACGGCAATAAAGCTCATTGTTGTACCCTAAACCTAAAGTTGGGCGGTGGGCTGGCCTGTGCAGTGAAGCTGAGGACTACCTGCAGGGCCAGCGCCGCCCGGGTGCGTGGAACGCTCGGTTAACTGGCTTCGCCGCTTTTGCGGCTAGCCGGTTGTTTGGTTGCCGGCACCGTTCCGGTGGCTTCCGGCTTATCGTTTTCCTTGCTGGCGGGCTGAGGGTCTTTTTTCAGCTCGCGTTGCAGGCGCTCGATAAACTTTTTAACGCCGCAGCGCTCATGCAGCTGCAGGGCTTTTTCGTACGATGTGATGGCGTCGGTAATATTGCCTTCGCTCTCCTGGGCTAGGCCAAGCTGCTTGTAAAGCTTGGCGCGGGCTTCGTCGTACATATCAAAGTCATGTGTGATCTCGGCGGTTTGTAGCAGTAAAGCGGCGGGTACCGGGGTGTCTGCATCGTGCAGGCGGTGGGCGGTTTCTGCTACTTCTTCAGCGATGGTGCACGCTAAGCTGCGCTCAAAGCGGTCAGGCATAATTAGCTTGTGCGATAGCGCATATTCAGAAAGTGGCAAGGCTTTTTCGATGTCGCCAATATCGATATACCAAAGCATGATAGTTACCAGCACTTCATCTTGCCGGCCGCTGTTGCTATCGAGTACACCAGCTATGTAGCTTTCGTACTCTGGCAGCATTTTCGCCTTGGCTTGCAGCTTGCGCTCCAGGCTCTGCAGGGTTTTTAGTGCCCGGCGGTGCTCAGACAGCTGCATTAACATTTGTTCATGCAGGTTGCTGGCTTGGCGCGTCATGGCCTGGGTTTCGCTACCCAGGCTGGCGGCCGTCATGCGCTGGTAGCGCTTTTGGGCGGGTGTGGTCATTGGGTTACTCCGTTAATTCAATGTTTTCTGCCAGTGCAACCAGGCCGTAATCTTCAATTACGTAGGCATCATTGCTGCTTTCAAAGTTAACGATGCGGTCTTTCTCCGGATCGTCTTTGATGTGACGGCGGCGCGCGCTGTTTTGGTAGTACATTGACAGGTTGTCTAAGCGGGTAACTAACAGACCGGTAGCAGGGAAATGCGGTACACGAACTGCAGATAAACCACCAATGCGTTTTTGGCTGATAATTAAATCTGCCGCCATGGTTTCGGAGGGTTCGCGGTTTTCATTTACCAGCGGGAAGTACTTGTCGCTTAGCATTTTGCGGCCGCAAATGACGACTAACTCAGTATCGTCTTGATACCATGGCTCTAGCATGTTGTTCACCATGTCGTATACCAGGGCGTCAAGGTTCTTATAGCCGGTTGCTGCGGTAGCGGAGCCGCCAATGACAATTTTCCCTGAGCCATCGGCAACTTCGGCCAGATGCCGAGCGGCAGCGTACTGGCGGATTTTTTCTAGCCAGCCAATGTTGACGTCTTGTAATAGCGGGTTAGTGGTGCGGTTTGAGGTGGCTGCGCGGCTGGTACCGTTAAAGCCAATCATCATGCGGTCTAGTGCCTGGCGCTGCAAAATGGCATTACGAATTCGTACCTGAAAGTCTTTAAATTTAGCCCAGGCATCCAACTTGGCGTAGCGTATGCCGGTGTCGAAGTTGGTCTGGGTGCAGTGGTAACCCTTTGCATCCAAATCGGTTGGGTCAACCGGTGTGCGTTTGCCGTCGCCGGTGGTGTCGGTGGTACTGGCAATGGTACCGTTAATGCCCAGACCTAGCTTTTCGCCTTGCTGTTCGTCAACGCCTAAAATATTGATTCGGCTTAGGAAAGCAGAGCTTTCTTGCATGCGAGTTTCTAAAGTTTGTTGTACGGTTGGGTCTACCGAAAATTTAGTAGAGGCGGTATCAATGCCGTTTAGCTCTGCCTGGCGGCTTAAAAACTGGTTAAACAGTCTGCGGGTTTCGTTACGCATTATTGCTCCTTAGCAATCGGTTTGTTCTACGGTATCGCCACCGGTTGCCGGGGAGCGACGGAAAGTACCTGGTGCGTCCTCTTGCTCCAGCTGTTTTTTTAGGTCTGCAAATTGCTGAGTTAGCGCATCAAGCGATTGCTGCAAATTGGCAGCTTTTTTATTGCTGTCGTTAATAGCGCTGGTGAATTGTTGCTCTGTTTCAGCGACCGCCGAGGCAATGGCTTCTACTGCTTGAGCAATTTCTGCAGACTCAGAGTTTTGCTGTTTTTTAAACTGGCCTAGCAGATCCCTTACTTTAGTGAATAGGCCGGGTTTATCTTCCTGTGCTTCTTCCAGCTCTAAATCGAACTCTATGGCAGCTGTGAATAGGTTTTCTGGCCGCTGCTTGCGTGAGGCCAGTGGGCTTTGTTCAGCCTTGGCGCTAAACTCCAGCATGTCAGTTCCCAGCGACGCCGGGCTGTCTGTTACGGCCAGGCCTACCAGGTAGCATTGCCCTGTTTTTGCAAAATCAGGATCAATCTCTACAGAGGTGTACATTTTTTGTTTTTTCTTGTTTAGCGCTACCAATTCCGCTGTGGGCTCAATTTGGGCAAACAGCGTTAATTTGCCGTCTACTTCTTCTGCTTTTACAGCGGTGACATCGCCATAAGCCCCAAAGGGCCCATCAGGTACTATGCCTCGAATATGCTCTAACCATACCCGGGCACCATATTTAGCCAGGTTGTATGAATTAACGATTTCTTGGATCCATTCCCGCTTAACTACTCGGCCATCGGTAGTGTGACCTTCGGTAAATACCCGGAAGAACTTTGACTTTGCTTTGTTAGCTGCTGACATGACAAACACCGTTAGTTATTGATGTTGGTATGGTCAGCAGTAGGGCCTAAAGTCGCAAACTGCGCTGGCGTTATACCGCCGCTAATAACGCAAAGATAAAAATGGGTTTGGCTAACGGGCTAATACACTGCCCACATGAAGATAAATCCCGAACTTAATCAAAAGCAGCAGGCTAGGTTTTTATACTGGCAGGGCTGGGCTATTCGTAAAATTAGCCAGTTAATGGATTTGCCTGAGAGCACCATTAGCAGTTGGAAGAACCGTGAAAACTGGGACGATGCCAGCCCGTTAGACAGGGTAAATAACAGCCTGGAGGCCAGGCTGCAGCAGTTGATCTTTAAAGATGATAAGGACGGGAAGGACTTTAAAGAAATTGATTTGTTGGGCAGGCAGTTAGAACGAACCGCACGGATTGAGCGCTACAAAGGTGGTGGTAACGAAGCCGACCTTAACCCTAACGTGCAAAACCGCAATAAAGGGCCGCGTAAGCCGCCGGAAAAAAATGCGGTTAGCGATGAGCAGCAACTGCAGTTGGTTGATGCGTTTCAAGAAGGTTTATTCGGTTACCAGCGTATTTGGCATAAGGCCGGATTGGCTCATAGGATCCGCAACATTCTAAAAAGCCGGCAAATTGGCGCGACGTACTTTTTTGCGCATGAGGCATTTATTGATGCGCTGGTTACTGGTCGTAACCAAATTTTCCTGTCAGCCAGTAAAAGCCAAGCGCATGTGTTTAAGCAGTACATCATTCAGTTTGCAAAAGACGTTGCCGGTGTTGAGCTGCGCGGCGACCCCATTATTTTACCTAATGGTGCCCACTTGTATTTCTTAGGCACCAATATTCGCACCGCCCAAAGCTATCACGGCAATTTGTATCTGGATGAGTATTTCTGGATCCATAAATTCCAGGAGTTCCGCAAAGTTGCTTCTGGTATGTCGTCACACAAGAAATGGCGGCAAACCTATTTTTCAACGCCTTCCGCTATTACTCACGATGCTTATCCGTTTTGGACCGGTTCGCTATTTAATAAAGGGCGCGCCAAGGCCGACAGAATATCAATTGATACAAGCCATGCAGCGCTGGTAAATGGCCGGCATTGTGATGATGGCCAATGGCGGCAGATTGTAACGGTAGAAGATGCTGAGCGTGGCGGCTGTGACTTGTTTGATATTGAACAACTGAAACTGGAAAACAGCCCAGACGAATATACCAACCTGTTCATGTGCCAGTTTATCGATGATACGCAGGCGGTTTTCCCGTTTACGTTAATGCAGCGCTGCATGGTTGATAGCTGGGATATTTGGAGCGACTTTAAACCCTTTGCACCAAGGCCTTTGGCGTACATGCCGGTTTGGGTTGGTTACGATCCTTCCAAAGGCGCGGGCGGTGATGGTGCAGGCTGTGTTGTTATTGCACCGCCAGGTGTACCGGGTGGCAAGTTTAGGAACATCGAAAAACACCGCTGGCACGGCATGGACTATGAAGCACAGGCCAAAGCAATTAAGCAAATCACCGAGCGCTATAACGTAACCTTTATCGGTATCGATACCACTGGCCTTGGTGACGCCGTTTACCAGCTGGTAAAACAGTTTTTCCCTATGGTTACCGCCTTTCATTACAACCCTGTACTGAAACAACAAATGGTCATTAAAGCGTACGACGTGATCAGCAAAGGCCGGCTGGAGTTTGATACCGGTTGGAGCGACCTAAGCCAAGCGTTTATCAGTATACGCAAAACACTGACGGCGAACGGCCGCCAAACCACCTATCAATCATCCCGAAGCGATGAAGTTAGCCACGCCGATATTGCTTGGGCAACCATGCACGCACTTTATAACGAGCCAGTAGATCACAGCTGTGCTAATACCTCAATGTTGGAGATTTATTCATAATGAGCCGCAAACGTAAAACCGCAATGGCTGCTGCAGCGCCTGCACAAACTGAGCAGCGAATAGAGACTTTTACCTTTGGTGAGCCTATGCCAGTGCTAAGCCAGCGCGAAATATTGGGTTATCTGGAGGCGATGAGTAATGGCCGTTACTACGAGCCGCCTATGTCATTAAGCGGCCTATCTAAGATATACCGAGCCGCTATTCATCATGGCAGTGCTATCCAGGTTAAGCGCAATATTCTAAAAAGCTGTTTTATTCCACACCCCAAGTTAAGCCTGCAGAGCTTTTCCGCATTGGCCATGGACCATCTGGTGTTTGGCAATGCCTACCTGCAGCGTGTCAAAAACCGATTAGGTGGTTCATTGCGTTTTGAGCATTCACCAGGCAAATACACCCGGGTAGGGGTAGAGCCCGGCAAGTTCTGGTGGGTACCTAATTACCAGGAGGAAACGGAATTTGCAGAGGGAAGCATTTTTCATATCAAGGAGGCCGACATTGATCAGGAGGTCTACGGCATACCCGACTACGTAGCCAGTATGAACAGCTCGCTATTAAACGAAAGCGCCACGCTGTTTCGCCGCCGCTACTACGAGAACGGCAGCCATGCCGGCTTTATTTTGTATATGACCGATGGCACAGTAAATGAGAATGATGTTAAAAAGCTGCGCGAGTCACTACGCAACAGCAAAGGCCCGGGTAACTTTCGCAACCTGTTCTTACACGCGCCTAATGGCAACAAAGACGGCCTTAAATTAATCCCCGTTGCCGAGGTGGCAGCAAAAGATGATTTCTTATCAATCAAAAACGTTAGCCGAGACGACCAACTTGCAGCACACAGGGTACCACCGCAGCTCATGGGCATAGTGCCCAATAACACAGGTGGCTTTGGTGATGCGCAAAAGGCAGCAGAGGTGTTCGATGCAAATGAGATGGATTGTATTCGCCAAACATTGCTTACGGTTAACGACTGGGCAGGGGAAGATATTGTGCGGTTTAAGCCTTATGCACTGGCCATTGCGGCAGAGGGTGAAAAATAGTCAACGCCGAAGTCAGCATGCCCCGGACGGTCCGGGGCTTTTTTTTGCCTGTCAGCACCGCGAGCGCGCGCTCGTTCCCCCGCCACGCCTGCCCGCTTTATGTGCCGCAAATAACGCAGCAATGCATACCCCGAAAACCAAGCCATTTAGCCGGGTTCAGAGCAAATCTAAATATCTAATTTGTAACGCAAAATAACGCAAAAAATCCGATATATGTGATCAGAGCTTTTACAGGTTCTTACCTAAGATGTGAGGGGGGGCTTCGGAAAATAGTAACCTCAGTAATCAGGATAAAATCAATAACGTAAGTGTATGAATTTATTGGTTTCTAAAGGTTACCGCTCCGGTGACATCAGGGGTAACCTAAAAGGTAATAAAATTTTAAGCAATTGATTTTATTAATAAATAATAAATTAAAATATTACTATATAAAAAGGTAATCTGATTACTATTATATTACCCATATAGTTACCATTTTGCTTTCGAACTAAAGCATTTAAAAACAGTTACTTATTCTAGAAATTTTCTACAGATTACACAAATTACCTTTTTCCGAAGCCGCCTCTAACTTTATATTTAATTGTATATTTAAAGTTAACAATAATAGTTCTCTGCAAATGCAATAGCTATAAGCAATCATGCTTGCGATTCATTTTGTAGCTGCTTGGCGGGGATCTTTAAGATGGAGTTTGTGTGGATACAACTGGGTATAAATTTGCCATAGCGTATTTAGGTTTCGGTGGCCGGTTACCTGGGCAACATCTTCAATACCATAGCCCAGCTCAAACAGCCTGCTAGCACCTTCGCGGCGCATATCATGATATCGGAGATCGCTAATACCCAACTTATTTCTAGTGCGCTGAAAGCCTGCTGTGACAGAGCGCGGGTTGAAAGGAAAGATCAAAGTGCTATTGCGTGGTTGGCGCTCCAATATTTCTGCTGAATGGCCAAGTAGCGGCACAATCATATGGTTTCCAGCTTTCTTTCGTGGATCTTTTCTGTCCCTCACCAATATACAATGCCTCTCAGCGTCATAATCTTCCCAGCGTAAATTGCAAACCTCACCAATCCTCATGCACGTTAATATTGAGAAGTCGAACAAGTCACAGAAAGGGATAAGCGCTTGCTCTTTAGCTTGTCGTTCTGCTAAGCCCTGCATCATTAAATCAAATTCATTGCTTTCAAGCCGGCGTGTTCTGCGTTGCGAACGTCCAACTAGGCCCCTTTTCACCAGCATTGGCATTGCAGTTTCAACAACACTCTCATCACAATCAATACCATATGCTGGCCTGGCTATTTTCAACAAACCTTTCAGATAAGCAACATCATGGTAAACCGTTGCAGGGCCTGCTCCAGCATCGCGCCTTAATCTGCAGTGGTTAACCAGATCATCGATTGATATTTCATTTACTGGCCTGTTGGCCATGTCGCAATCTCGAAGCAATTTAATGACGTACTGCTTTGTCCTGCCGCACCTATCCCAAAGCTCATTATCGGCAATAAACAGATCGATAAGGTTGGCCAGCGTAACAACGATAGCCACTCCAGATTTGGGTAGGCCGTACTTCTCAATTTGCTCAACTCTAGCCGAGCCCCATGTGTTAGCTGCTTTTGATGAACTGAAAGTTTGTGATTCCTGGTGTATAATGCGCCGGTCTTTTTTTACCCTGACAGTGCATCGATACCTGATCTCGCCGTTAGATTTTTGCCGTGGTTCAACATGGAATGACGCCATCTTTGGGGATCCATCCTATAAGTGTGGGGGACATACGGGGGACTTTAGATAAAAACTGGCATGATTTCAACACAACTTGCAGTAATTGAAGTACTAACTAAAATATTATGAAACATAGGAATTATAAGGTTTGCTTAAGAATATCTTAGAACAGCGCTTCTCCGTAGCCCCGATGTTGGATTGGACCGATAGACATTGTCGCTATTTTCATCGATTGATGACGAAGCACAGTGTCTTGTATACCGAAATGGTGACCACTGGTGCGATTATTCATGGCAAAGGTGATTATCTGGCGTTTAATGCGGAAGAGCATCCATTGGTGTTGCAGCTTGGCGGTTCTCATCCGGCCGAGTTGG
>Ga0209812_10000465_pt1 | contig 36958 bp, 22 predicted proteins | sample JI71714BDNA_FD_187502 | JGI IMG/M metagenome (GOLD analysis project Ga0209812, IMG submission 187502) | Wastewater effluent complex algal communities from Wisconsin, to seasonally profile nutrient transformation and Carbon sequestration -... | ecosystem: Engineered > WWTP > Effluent > Algae...
GTGCAGTCGCGCAAACAGGTTCCCGCTGAGAAGGTTGTGCCGCTCGCTGGCACCCGACATCGCATAGACGCGCCCGTGGGCGTACTCGTGACGGATTTCGCTGACCCGTTCGCCTTCCAGGTACTCGGTCAGCGTGATCAGCAGCTGTGGCTTGGCCAGACCCATGACTCTGCTCCGACGGACAACCGGGCAACGATACGCCGCCGGTGCGGTTCAGCCCAGTGTCGCCGGCGGTGGCGGCTCGACCCAATCGATGTCGAGCGGCGGCATGGCGAGACAGGCGGGAATCCGCTCGGCCGGCTGCGGCTTGCCGACCAGCCAACCCTGCAGGTAGCGCACGCCCAGTTCGGCCAGCGCCTTGCCCTGCGCCTGGCTCTCGACCCCCTCGGCGATGATCTGCGCGTCGATGGCGTGGATCATCGAGACGATGCCGCAGACCAGTGCCGACACCCGCATCGAATCCAGCATCTGCCGGGTGAAGCCCTGATCGATCTTCACCAGGTCGAAATCCAGCTGATGCAGATGCCCGAGGCAGGAATAACCGGTCCCGAAATCATCCAGCGCCACCTTCAGCCCCAACTCGTGACACCGCGTGATCAACGCGCTGACCTGCCGGTAATCCAGCGTCAGGCTTTCGGTGATTTCCAGCCGCAGATGCCGTGGCTCCAGCGAGTACCGCTCCAGCTCTTCGAGAACCAGATCGATGAAATCCATCGAGGCCGATTGCCGGGCCGACACATTGACCGAGATGTAGAAGTCGTCGTGGATCGGCCGGAAGCGCGCCAGCGTTGCGCAGCTCTGCTGCAGCACGTAACGGCCGACCGGCACGATCAGTGAGGTCTCCTCGGCCAGCGCGATGAACTCGACGGGCGAGATCGGGCCGCGTTCCGGGTGATCCCAGCGGATCAATGCCTCGAAGCCGCAGACCCGCGCGAGCTTCAGGTCGTAGATCGGCTGATAGACCACGGTGAGCGTCCTGGCCGCCAGCGCAGCCATCAGCTGCGCTTCCAGCCGCATCTTCTCGGTGGCCTTGCCGTTGGTCGGAGTTTCCCGATCCGCAAAGAGGTCCGAATGCGTGGCCAGCCCGCGCGCGATCGACAACCCGCGGCGGTAACGCTGCAGCAACCCGAGCATCAGCGTCCGGATGATGCTGTCGGCCTCGGCCAGTCGTTGCTGGATCTGGTCGCGACGGATCTCGGTCAGCCGGCACTCGGTCAGCGCCAGCGCATCTGCCGTGCGCGGCGCATCGTCGAGGACCGCCATCTCCCCGAGCAGGTCGCCCGCGCCCAGATGCGAGAGCACCAGCTTGCGGCCGTCCTTCTCGGTGGAGACCTCGATCTGGCCGCTATCGATGACATAGGCGCAATCCGGCGGGTCTCCCTCGCGGAACAGATATTCACCGGCGGCAATATGGCGCGAAAAAGCGGTCATGGGCTCCTCGACTTCCCCCGGATCGTAGCGGCCGACCGCGTCGGCCGCCATCGCCACGATGCAGGGCATGCGCCTTGAACGTCTGTTGCGGAGCACGTCGCGGTAACGGAATGCAAATCGGCTGGAAATCGCCGAAGACAGCCGACGAAGCATGACCATGCGCACATCCGCCCGAGCGGGCGGCGACGGATTCTCGGCGGTTCCCCCCGCACCCATGCGCCCACCGGAGGCCCTGTGCGTCGATTGTTCGTCCTGCCCCCTGCCCTGCTCGCGCTGGCGGCCACCGCCGCCGCCCGCACCCCCGCGACCCCGCAGCAGAGCCTGACGGCTGCACCGCCCTCGGTCTATGTGCTGAGCAACGTCAATGTGCAGGTCGACGCACGGACCTTGCTGCGCAACAGCAGCATCACGATCCGCAACGGCCGGATCGAAGCGGTCGGCAAGGCGCCGCCGAAGGATGCGTGGGTGCTGGATCTCGGCGGCAAGACCGTCCTGCCCGCCTTCGTCGACCCGGCGAGCAACTACGGCCTCAAGGCCGGCAGTCCCTGCCAGGCCGCCCCCGATGCCGCGGCGGGTGCGGCGATGGGTGGCCGTCGCGGTGGCATGGGCGGTGGTGCCGCGCCGGCAACACCGGCCGGACCGCCGGCACACTGGAATCCGCGGGTCTGTCCGGAACGCAGCATTGCCCGCGAGTTCTCGGTCGACGGCGAGCGCGCGAAGGCACTGCGGGCGCAGGGTTTCGCGGTGGTCCACACCCTGCCGGACTTCGGCAACCTCGGCGGTCAGAGCGTGATGCTGACGCTGCCGCCCTCGAATCTGCCCGGTGACACGCTGCTGCGCGCCGATGTCGCCCAGCACGTCAGCCTGGCGCCGGCCTTCGGCTTCGGCGGGGTGTACCCGGGTTCGACGATGGGCGCGCTGGCGCTGCTGCGGCAGTCGCTGTACGACGCGCGCTGGTACGCGAATGCCGATGCGAAGCAGCTGCCCGAGGCCAGCTCCGCGCTGGACGCGCTGGGCGGCGTGCTCGCTGGTCGGCAACCGCTGGTCCTGGTCGCCGACGATGAACTCGACGCTGCTCGTGTCGCCGCGGTCGGCCGCGAATTCAAGGTCCGCACCGTGGTGGTTGGCACCGGCACCGAGTACCGCAATGCCGATGCGCTGAAGGGCATGGATCTGGTGCTGCCGCTGAACTTCCCGAAGGCGCCGACCGTGAATGACCCGGCCAAGGCGCTGGAGGTCAACCTCGTCGACCTCGAACACTGGCGCTACGCCCCCTTCAACCCGAAGGTACTGGCCGACGCCGGCGTGCGCTTTTCGCTGTCCACCCGCGGGCTGGAGAAGCCGGAAGACTTCCTGCCGCGCGTGCGCACCGCCGTGCGCCACGGCCTGAGCCCCGACGCCGCCCTGGCCGCACTGACCGAGGTCCCTGCGACCCAGTTCGGGTTGGCCGGCGAGATCGGCGTGCTGAAAGCGGGCGCTCGCGCCAACCTGCTGATCACCGACGCCAACTTCCTCGGCGACGAGAAAGCCAAGCTCTACGAGGTCTGGGTCGAGGGCGAGCGCGAAGTGCTGACCCGCATCGACGCCCCCGAATGGCGCGGCGAGTGGACGCTAGCCTTTGCGGGCGGCACCGCGCCGAAGCTGCTGAAGCTCAGCGGCGACGCCGCCAAGCCCAAGGCCACGTTGGACGAGAAGGATGTCAAGGCCACGCTGGAGGGCGTGCGCCTCTTGATCGACGCACCGGCCACGCTGTTCGGCGCCGCTGAGGGCAGCACCGCCCGTACCCAGCTGGAGCTGACCCATGCCGGCCAGACCCTGCAGGGTCGGCAGGTGGCGAGCACCGGCGACAGCCGCCGCTTCACCGCCGCGCTGACCACGCCGCACGCCGACAAGGCCGAGGACGCCAAGCCGCCGAAGCCGATTCCGACGCTGCCCGAGCGCTTCGCCTATCCGGCCGGCGAATACGGCCGCACCGCACCGCCCGCGCAGCCGAAGCAGGTGCTGTTCCGCGGCGCCACCGTGTGGCTGGCCGATCGCGAGCAGCCGCTGGCCGACACCGACGTGCTGGTCGAGGCCGGCAAGATCAAGGCGGTCGGATCGAATCTGAGCGCCGGTTCCGGGGCCGAGATCATCGACGCCCGCGGCAAGCACCTGACGCCAGGCCTGATCGACGCGCATTCGCACATCGCCATCGACGGCAACGTCAACGAGCCCAGCCACACGATCACCTCGGAAGTGCGGATCGGCGACGTGCTGAATCCGGCCGACGTCAGCATCTACCGCCAGCTGGCCGGCGGCGTCACCACCGCGCACCTGCTGCACGGTTCGGCCAACGCCATCGGCGGGCAGAGCCAGGTCATCAAGCTGCGCTGGGGCACCGACGCCGAGGGACTCAAGTTCGCCGAGGCGGCGCCGACCATCAAGTTCGCGCTGGGCGAGAACCCGAAGCAGTCGAACTGGGGCAACGAGTTCACCAGTCGCTACCCGCAGACCCGGATGGGCGTCGAGCAGATCATCGAGGACGCCTTCACCCAAGCCCGCGCCTATCAGGCGAGGCTCAAGGCCGATCCGGAGGGCACCCGCCGCGACCTGCGCTACGACGCGCTGGTCGAGATCCTCGAAGGCCGGCGTCAGGTCCACACCCACAGCTATCGCGCCGACGAAATCCTCGCCTTTGCCCGACTGTCGCAGCGCTTCGGCTTCAAGATCGCCGCCTTCCAGCACGTGCTGGAGGGCTACAAGGTCGCCCGCGAACTCGCCGAGGTCGGCGCCGGCGCCTCGACCTTCGCCGACTGGTGGTCCTTCAAGCTGGAGGTCTACGACGCCATTCCGTACAACGCCTCGATGATGGCCAAGCGCGGCGTGCTGACCTCGATCAACTCCGACAGCCCCGACCTCGCCCGCCGGCTCAACACCGAGGCCGCCAAGACCGTGCGCTTCGGCGGGCTGACCGAGTCGCAGGCGCTGGCGCTGGTGACGATCAACCCGGCGACGCAGCTGAGGGTCGACGCATTGGTCGGCAGCATCGAGGCCGGCAAGCAGGCGGACCTGGTGCTGTGGACCACGCATCCGCTGTCCACCGCCGCCCGCGTCGAGCAGACCTGGATCGAGGGCCGCAAGTACTTCGATCAGGCCGAGGACGTCACGCTGCAGGCGAAGGTCGACGCGGCCCGCGGCGAGCTGATCGCCGCGGCGCTGGACGCCAGCGGTGACGGTGGCCCCGGCGGCAGCGGCCCGCGGCCGGGCATGGGTCGCCCGGGCGTCGCCCGTCTGTACGACCAGGTGCTCGGCCAGCGGCAGTGGCCGGTCGAACTCGCGATCCGCCGGGGGCCGTACCACAACGGCGAACCGGTCCACATCTGCCTTGGCCAGCATTGAGGAGCGCCCCATGACGCTGAAATTCCCCGCTCTGCGCGGCCTCGTGCTCGGCCTCTGCGCCGCACTCGCCGCCAACGCCCACGCCGCCAGCGTGCTGATCGAGAACGCCACGCTGCACACCGTCAGCGGCGGCAGCTATGCCGGCAGCCTGCTGATCACCGACGGCAAGATCGCCGACCTCAAGCCCACCGCGCAGGCCGGTGCCATCACCGTTCCGGCTGATACCACCCGCGTCGATGCCGGCGGCGCGCAGCTGTATCCGGGCCTGATTTCGGCCAACAGCATGATCGGCCTGACCGAGATCGAGGCGATCCGCGCCAGCAACGACTGGGCCGAGACTGGCGACGTCAACGCCAACGCCCGCGCCCAGATCGCGATCAACGCCGACAGCGAGCAGATCCCGGTGACCCGCAACGGCGGTGTGCTGACCGTCCACGTCGTGCCGGCTAATCCGAACGGCCTGATCGTCGGCCGCTCGGCGGTGATCGCGTTGGAGGGCTGGAACTGGGAGGACATGACGCTGAAGGCCGACGCCGGCCTGCACCTCGTCTGGCCGGCCACGCTCTTGCCGCCCTGGCTGCCGCCGGCCATGCGCGCCGACGCCGAGCGCACCGCCCTGCAGCGCGTCGAGACGCTGAAGAAGACCTTCGACGAAGCCCGCCGCTATGCGCAGGCGGTCAAGGCGGATTCCACCACTGCGCCGGACCTGCGCCTCGCCGCGCTGGTGCCGGTGGTCGACGGCCGCGAGCGCGCCCACGTCCACGCCGAGGACTACGCCTCGATCCGCGCCGCCATCGACTTCTTCCGCGAGCAGAAGCTGAAGTTCACGCTGATCGGCGGGCAGGACGCCTGGCGGCTGGCGGCGGATCTCAAGGCCGACGACGTGCAGCTGATCCTGTCGACGCCGCACAACCTGCCGCTGCGCCGCCACGAGGGCTATGACGTGGTCTATCGCAACGCCGCGCGGCTGCACGAGGCCGGGCTGAAGTTCGCGATCGCTGGCGAGGGCTCGGCCTTCGGCGCCTCGCTGGAAAAGAACCTCGGCTATGTCGCCGGCGCCGCGGTGGGCTACGGCCTGCCCGCCGAGATCGCGCTGCGCTCGATCACGCTGACCCCGGCCGAACTGCTCGGACTCGGTGACCGGCTGGGCTCGCTGGAGGTCGGCAAGGACGCCACCGTGTTCCTCGCCAGCGGCAGCCCGCTGGAGATCACCAGCACCGTGCAGCGCATCTGGATCCGCGGCAAGGAAGTGCCGGTCGAGTCGCGGCATACCCGCTTCCGCGACCGCTACGACGCCCGCTGAGGTGGTGAGCCTCGGGAGGGTGCAAACCAAAGTGATGTTTCGGCACTCCCCAATCTGGCGTCACTGCGAGCGCAGCGAAGCAGCCCAGTCGCCTCGAAACCCGCGGTCAGACTGGATCGCTTCACTGCGTTCGCGATGACGAGTCTCGGAGATCTCGGCATCTTGCAAACATCAGTTTGACTCGCGCCCGCCGCGGGACGCAGGTCCCGATACGGCAATTCGCGCGGGGTACACTGAGGTGATGCGCCCGTGGCAGACGACGGCATCACCCTCGGACCGCGGGTCCGCGCCCGCCGGTTGCCCGCGGTCGCGCTCCCGATGAGCGACCCGGCTTTCGACGCAGCCGTCGAACGGCTCTCCGGCATGGAGCCGGCGAGTTTCGCGGCCGCGCTGGCCGCCATCGACGACGGCGACTTACGCGACCGCCTCGCCGCGCACTTCCAGACCGACACGACCGAGGCCGCCAGGTCCACCACCGCCGCGGACCCGGACGCCACGACGCCCCGGCAGCCGGTCGACGCCATCCCCCCGACCACCGCGGCCGACACCCGAGTCCTGTCGGCCACCGGGTCCACCGACACCACACCGGCACCCACGACTGCAGAGCGGCCACCGCACGATCAGGTGGCGGGTATTCGGCCAGGCACCCGGATCGGCCAGTACACCGTCGACGCCTGGGTCGGCGACGGCGGTTCGGCCTCGGTGTATCGCGGTCATCGACTGGTCGAGGGCATGCGGCAGACCGTGGCGATCAAGCTGCTGCGGGTCGGGCTGCACGCCGTCGAGGTGCGCCAGCAGTTCGATCGCGAGCGCCGCGTGCTGTCGATGCTGGAACACGGCTCGATCGCCCGCTGGATCGACGGCGGCGTGACCCGCGAGGGCCTCGCCTATCTCGTGCTCGAGTACGTCGACGGCCAGAGCATCACCGGCTTCGCGCGGGCCCGGCAGCTGAGCCTCACGGCGCGCATCGAACTGATGATCGAGGTCGCCACCGCGGTCGACGCCGCCCATCGCGCGCTGATCGTGCACCGGGATCTGAAACCCGGGAACCTGATGGTCAACGAAGCCGGCCAAGTCAAGCTGCTGGACTTCGGCATCGCCAAGCTGCTGCAGGCCGAGGCCGAGCAGCAGACCCAGGTGCAGATGTACACGCCGGCCTACGCCGCCCCCGAGCAGCGCGACGGCGGCCCGATCACGACTGCGACCGATGTGTATGCCCTCGGCGTGATCCTCGGCGAGCTGCTGACCGGCAAGCGCTTCAGTTCGACCACCTCGCGCTCGCCCTCGCTGGAGGTCGAAGACACGCCGCCGGAACCCGGAACCCTGCCCGCGCCGCCGGGAAAGCTGCGGCAGCTGCTGAAGGGCGACCTCGACAACATCCTGCTGAAGGCGCTGGCCGCCGATCCGGCCCACCGCTACCCCTCGGCCGCCGCCTTTGCCGAGGACCTGCGGCGCGCGCTGGACGGGCGCCCGGTGCTCGCCCATCCGCCGTCGGCCGGCTACCGGATCCGCAAGTTCGTGCGCCGCCACCGGATCAGCGTCGCGCTGGTCAGCCTGCTGAGCGTCGGGATCGTGCTCGCCAGCATCCTCAGTGTGGCCTTCGCGATCAGCGCCCAGCGCGCCAGCGAACGCGCCCAGCGCAGCTTTGCCGCCTCGCTGCAGGCGGTCAACGCCCTGAGCCGCGATCTGGCGCAAAGCCTGCGTGAGTCGCGCGGGATCCGCAGCGAGACGGTCAGCGACGTGCTCCGCCAGGCGCAGGCGCTGCTTGCCGCCATCGAGGCCACCGACCCCGGCAATCCGGATATCGAGCTGGCACGCATCGAACTGCTGCTCGGCTTTGCCAGCGCGCATCGCAGCGTCGCCAATACCGCCGCGGCGCAGTCCGCGCTGATCGACGCGCAGCGGCGCATCGAGACCTTTGAAGCGCAAGGTAACCCGCTGCCGGACCGCGTCCGCGTCGATGTCCTGCTGGCGCAGGCCGAGCAGCACGACGTCCAGCTGCAATGGTCCGCGGCGATCAGCGCGGCGCAAGCCGCCCTGGCCCTGCTGCCGACCGACGCGACCGCACCAGGCAACCGCGCCGAGGACGCCACGCGGATCTGGCAGGCGCGGCGGCGGCTTGCCACGGCGCAGTTCTACTCGAACCAGCTGACCGAGCTGGTCAGCGCCTCGAATCGACCGGAGTTCCGCGCCCTGGTCTCGCGCAACGATCTACCGTCCGACACCACCGCGGCGATCCTCGATGTTCACGTCACCCTGGCCTCCAGTCTGGCGCAGCTCGGCGACATCGATGCGGCCGCCGCGTTGCGCGAGGCGCTGCGTTCCGCCACCAAACGGGCGCTGGTGCGCTTTCCGAATTCCGCCGAGATGCTCAATACCCAGCTGAGGCTGAGCAATCTCGAAGTCAGTCAGCGCTTCGATCCGGCCGACGCTGAAATTGCCGGGCTGCTGGATTCCGGCATCGACGAAGCTCGGCGCGCGATCGACGCCAATCCGAATGCGGTGTCCCTGCGCTTGGCTGCGAAGTCCCTCTACAACCAGCGCGCCCGCTGGTTTCGGGCGCAAAGGCAACCGGACCGCGAACTCAACGATCTGCGTTCTGCCCGCGACCTGCTGAAGGAGCTCGCCGACCGCGATCCGGCGCACGACTTCCTGCTCGCCGAACTGTCGTTCTCGGAGCGACGCGTCGGCGATGCCCTGCTGATGCAACTGCGCAAGCGCGTCGATCCGGAGCAGCTTGCGCTCGCGGTCGCGGCCAGCACGGCAGCCCTGCAGATCGACCGTCAGCTCCACGGCCAGGATCCGGCGCGGCCCTTCGCCCGCCGCTACCTGGCGGCATCGCTGGAGCTGCAGGGCGAGCTGCAGCGCCTGCAGCGTCAATTCGACAACGCGGCGGCCGCCTACGCCGAGAGCCTGCAGCTCCGCGAACAGTTGGCCACCGAGTTTCCGGACGAGCCGGCATGGACGCGCCTGGTCGCACAGAGCCATTGGCGGCACAAGGATCTCGCGGTGGCGCGGGGCGATCTTCTGGCCGCGCGAGCATCGCAGCAGCGCGCCATCGAGCTGCTGGACCGACTGCGCCGACAGCTGGGCACACCCGCGGCCCGGCTGGAATGGTTCGACGCGGTCTTGCAGGGCGTCGAGTTGCTGCTGCTCGGACCTGCGGACCCGGCCGCGCGTCAGGACGCGGCGCGCAAGCTGGCGGAACTCGAGCAGACCTTGCGCGATGATCCGGCGACGCTGAGCACCCGCCCGGACCTGTCCGCCGAGTTCTCGCGACTGCAGCAGATTCTTCGGGAGTAATGCCGACATGTCCGCCATCCGGACTCACCGCTGGGTTCTGGCCATTCGGGTCCTGCTGCTGACCCTTGCGCTGACCCCGCGCTCCGGGTGGGCCCAGAGCATCGGCCTGAATCAGACGGTCATTGCCGATTTCAACAGCGCTGCCGAATTCCAGAGCCTGTCCAGTGCCGGCTGGATTTTCCGCGCCGGCAATGGCGTCGGCACCCAGACCTGTGCGTCGCCCGGCAACATCACGCTCTGCGGTTTCGGCTTTACGCAGGATGGTGCGAGCGGCGCGGCGCGCGGGTTGGCTGCGGGCAACACCCAGGGCCGCTGGATCATCACGCCGCCGATCATCTTCGGCGCCTCCGGCAGCATCCGGCTGACCCTGCGCAAGGCCGCCTCCGGCACCGGCGGCATCGACGTGCGCGAAAGCGACGGCGCCTCCGATACGCAGGACATGTCGGAAAACGAAATCCCCGCCGACATAAGGACCCGCGGCAGCGGCGCCTGCCCGGCCGGCAATAGCTTCTGCTCGCTGCGCAACCTGCGCAGCTCCGGCGCGGCCACCTCCGGCGGAGAACCGAGTTGCGCCAGCCTGTTCAATCCCGGCAATTCAGGGATCGGCATCGGCTATTGCACGGTCGAGATCCGCGCCAGCGAGCTGCAGACCTTCGGCACCGGCGTCCACCGGATCGCGATCAAGCTCCGCTCGGCCAGTTCGACCGCGGGCAGCAATCAGGATGTACTGGTCGACCGGATCGAGATCCGCACCGGCAACAACGATGCGCTGCCCGAGCAGGCCTGGGTCAGCCACGGCTTCACCGGCTCGACGCCGCCGATCGGGCTGTACCGGCACCCGGTCAACGGGCACACCAGCGGCAACCTGACGCTGGTCGCCAGTCAGGCCAGCGTCGATGAAGCCGCGATGGCCTTCACGCCGGACGGCAACACGCTGTACGCCATCGTCGGCGCCGCCCCAGGCCAACTGGTGCGGATCGACCCGCTGACCGGCGGCCGGACCGCAATCGGCACGGTCAACGGGCTGCTGTCGAGCAACGAATTCGTCCGCGGGCTGATGATCGACCCGCGCAGCGGCGTCGCCTCCCTGATGACCCGCAGCTTCGCCGACACCCAGTCGCGGCTGTACACGCTGGACCTCAGCAACGCCGAGGCCAATCTGCAGGCCGGGGTCAACGGCGGCGGTGCCTTCCGCGCCTCGGCCAGCGCCATCGACTGCGAGGGCCGCCTGTTCAGCGTCGAAACCAGCAGCCCCGGCGGCATCGGCGCGCGCCTGTACCGCGTCGACCGCATCAACGGCGCCGTGACCCTGATCGGCAACACCGGCTACACCTCCAGCCTGTTCCACGGCCCGATCGCCTTCAACCATCGCACCCGGCAGCTGCTGGGCTGGGTGCAGGCCACTTCCGGCGCCTACGTGGGCTACGGGAGTTACAACCTGAGCACCGGCCTGTACACCGCGATTTCGACCAGCCCTCAGCTCACTCCAGGCGCAGGCGCGATCAATGCCCGCTGCTGGAACGGCTTCGCCAACGGCTTCGAACCCTGACGCGGTCGCCCCGCACGGCGATGTTGCCGCCGCGGGTCATCAGCCAGACCCCGGCGCCCGTTGCCGGCAGGACGCTCAAAGCACCCCGCGCACCGCGTCGATCCGCGCGATGCGCATCGCCTCGCCGATGGCCGCGCCGCTGAGCCCGCGCGCGATGAGGGGCTCGGCGTTGACCGCAGCACCTGCCCGGTGGCAGGCCTGCAGCAGCTCGGCCTGCGGGTAGCTGGCGTCGGCTTCGCCCAGGCGGCCGCGTTTGTCCGCGGCGCAGGCCAGCGCCAGAATCCCGAGTCGGTCCGGCTTGCGCCAGCCATCGCAGCGACCGATCAGGTCGACGATGCTGGCCGGCTTCAGCTCGGGCAGCCGGTGGACGTTGAGATGCTCGGCGCAGACGATTCTGGCGACGGCGGCGACTTCGCGCGGGACCTTGAGTCGGGCGCAGAGCGTGTTCAGCGGTGGCAGGCCGCCGCTTTCATGACCGAGGTGACGCGGCAGTATTTGCGCGGGCGTCAGCGCCTTGCCGAGGTCGTGGGTCAGCGCGCAGAAGCCGACCGTGGCATCGCCGGGCGCGAGCCGGGCCGCTGCATCGACCACCATCTGCGTGTGCACGCCGCAGTCGATTTCCGGATGCCATTCGGCGCGCTGCGGCACGCCGTACAGCGCGTCGACTTCGGGCAGCACGCGCGCCAGCGCGCCGCAGTCGCGCAAGGTGCGCAAGAACGCCGAGGGCATCGGCTCGGCCAGCGCGCGGGCCAGTTCCAGCCACACCCGCTCCGCGGTCAGGTGCGCCAGCTCGCCGCTGTCGGCGATGGTCCGCATCAGTTCGCGGGTCTCCGGCGCGACACGAAAGCCCTGCGCGGCGTAGCGGGCCATGAAGCGGGCGACGCGCAGCACGCGCAGCGGATCCTCGACGAAGGCCGGCGACACGTGACGCAGCACGCGGGCTTCGAGGTCGGCCGCGCCGCCGTAGGGATCGACCAGCTGGCCGTCGGCGGTTTCGGCCATCGCGTTGATGGTCAGGTCGCGCCGCGACAGGTCGTCCTCCAGCGTGACCTCCGGGCCGGTGTGGAACACGAAGCCGCCGTAGCCGCGACCGTGCTTGCGCTCAGTGCGCGCCAGCGCGTACTCCTCGCCGGAACCGGGATGCAGGAACACCGGGAAATCGGCGCCGACCGGCTTGTAGCCCTGCGCGCGCAGGGCTTCCGGCGTCGCGCCGACCACCACCCAGTCGCGGTCCTTGACCGGCCGCCCGAGCAGCCGATCGCGAACCGCGCCGCCGACCAGATAGACCTGCATCAGCGACCGTCGACCTTCTGCAGCGACAGGAACAGCGCGGTGCCGAGGCCCCAGGCGCCGTTCAACAGCAGCGCCGCGATCCACAGCTGCAGGTTCATGGCCGGCTCGAAGCCCTGCCCCTTCAGCGGAAACACCACCAGCATCGCCACGATCGACGGCAGCAGCGCGCCGTACAGCGCCGCCAGCCCGTAGCGCGCGCCGCCGCGCTGCCCGCGCAGCATCAGCAACAGCAGGATTCCCCAGACGCCGCCCCAGGCCGCCAGCGACACCACCTGCGGGATGCCGAGCGGCGGTACCGGCGTCATCGACCACACCGGCCGCTGCATCCCGGTGGCCTGCAGCAGCAGCCACAGTGCGGTCTGATGAAACAGCAGCGTGGCGAGAAAACCGGCAATCCAGGCTTTCAGGGCGTTCAGCGGCGACATGGCGCATCCGTACTCGGTGGCGGGCCGCAAAGCATGCCGCAAGCCGCCTGAGGCCGGGCAGCGCGACCCGGGTGCACCAGCGCAGGGAATCTGCACGGCCACAGGGCACTCCAGCCCGCCGACGCCGCGGATTCACCCCGAAACTCGGTGCGCTGACGCACCCATTGCGCCGCCGGCTTTGGCACGATTGCCGCTACACCGATCCATGCGCCACATCGCCGAGGAGACACTGCACCCGATGGGAACGCCCTACGACGAGATGTACGGCGCGACGTCAACGCCGCTCCCGCACTGCCAGAGCTACGTCGACTGGCTGTCGACGCAACCGCCGTCGCGGATCCGTCAGCGGCGCGACGAGGCCGACGCCCTGTTCCATCGCGTCGGGATCACCTTCGCGGTCTATGGCGAGGACGCCGGCACCGAGCGGCTGATTCCCTTCGACGTGGTGCCGCGGATCATCGCCGCCGCCGAGTGGGCGCGGCTGGAAGCCGGCCTGAAGCAGCGCGTGCGGGCGCTCAACGCCTTCATCGGCGATGTCTACGGCGACCAGAAGATCCTCGCCCAGGGCATTGTTCCGCGGGATCTGATCCTCGGCAACAGTCAGTACCGCGCGCCGATGGCCGGCCTCGCCGTGCCCGGCGGCATTTACACGCACATCGCCGGCATCGACATTGTCCGCGACGAGGACGGCGCCTTCCGGGTGCTGGAGGACAACCTCCGCGTACCGTCCGGCGTGTCCTACATGCTGGAAAACCGCAAGGTCATGATGCGGCTGTTCCCCGAGCTGTTCACCGGCGCGCCCGTCGCCCCGGTCGAGCACTACCCGGACGTGCTGCTGAAGAATCTGCAGAGTGTGTGCCCGGCCGGCGTCACCGACCCGACGGTGGTGCTGCTGACGCCCGGCGCCTACAACAGCGCGTACTTCGAGCATGCGTTCCTGGCCCAGCAAATGGGCATCGAGCTGGTCGAGGGCCAGGATCTGTTCGTGCGGGGTGATGTGCTGTACATGCGCACCACTCGCGGCCCGAAGCGGGTCGACGTGGTCTATCGACGGGTGGACGACGACTTCCTCGATCCGCTGGCCTTCCGGGCGGATTCCGCGCTCGGCGTGCCGGGCCTGATGTCGGCCTATCGCGCCGGCCGCGTGACGATCGCCAACGCGATCGGTACCGGCATTGCCGATGACAAGTCGATCTATCCGTGGGTGCCGGAGATGATCCGCTACTACCTCGGCGAGGTGCCGATCATCGAGAACGTGCAGACCTGGGTGCTGCGCAAGCCCGAGGATCTGGCCTACGCGCTCGCCAACCTCGAACACCTGGTGGTCAAGGAAGTGCATGGCGCCGGCGGCTACGGCATGTTGATCGGCCCGAAAGCCACCCGCGCCGAGATCGAGGCCTTCCGCCAGCGCATCCTCGCCAAGCCGGAGCAGTACATCGCCCAGCCGACGCTGGCGCTGTCGACCTCGCCGACCTTCGTCGAGCAGGGGCTGGCGCCGCGGCATGTGGACCTGCGGCCCTTCGTGCTGTCGGGCCGCGACATCACCATCGTCCCCGGCGGATTGACCCGCGTCGCCCTGCGCGAGGGCTCGCTGGTGGTCAACTCCTCGCAGGGTGGCGGAACCAAGGACACCTGGGTGCTGCAATGCTGAGCCGGACCGCCGACCACCTGTACTGGATGAGCCGCTATCTGGAACGCGCCGAGAACCTGGCGCGGATGCTGGACGCGCGGCATCGCCGTTCCCTGCTGCCCGGCAGCGCCGCTGACGAACGCCAGAGCTGCCTGCGACTGCTCGGCAGTCTCGGGCTCACCGAGGCCTACGCCGAGCGGCATGGCGAGCTGGATCCCGGCCGCACCTTCGATTTCCTCGCCACCGACCGCGCCAGCGGCCACGGCATCGCCAGCTGCCTGCATGCCGCGCGCGAGAACGCCCGCGCCGTGCGCGGCACGATCACCGCGGAGATGTGGGAGACCATCAACTCGACCTGGCTGCAGTTGAAGGAACAGGGCGCCAGCGGCAGCCGCCGCGACCACGGCGAGTTCATCGACTGGGTCAAGTACCGCGCGCACCTGATCCGCGGCGTCACCGTCGGCACCTTCCTGCGCGACGAAGCCTTCCATTTCACCCGGATCGGCATCTATCTGGAGCGCGCCGACCAGCTGACCCGCCTGCTGTCCAGCTACTGGGACGAGGACGGCACGCCGGCCGAAACCACCGACTGGGCGGTGCTGCTGCGGGCGCAATCGGCCTTCGAGATCTACCGCCGCGTGTTCCGCGACAGCGTGACGCCGCGTCGCGTCGTCGAGCTGTTCGTGTTCCGCGCCGACCTGCCGCGCTCGCTGCTGCGCTGTCTGGCCGAAGTGGTCAACAGCCTGGACGCCGTGCACAACGACCACTCCGCCGACATCCTGCGCCTCGCCGGCCGACTGCATGCGGGGCTGCGTTTCGGCAGCATGGAAGAGTGGCCGGACGACGGCATCCGCCGGATCCTCGACGAGTACTCCTCGGCCTATCGCACGCTGGGCAGCGCGATCGCCGCCACCTTCCTCGTGCCGTCGGACGAATTGCCGAGCTGAGTCAGCGGGGCACGCGGGCCAGCGTCAGCATCTGCTGCAGCCGATCGCCGTAGGTGTGGGCCCCGGCGCGGATCCGCGCGAGGACGGAACCGCGCAGCCGCTCCCGCTCGGCGGCCGGGGCGGCCAGCAGTTCCCGACACACGGCCACGCCGTGGGTCGGGTCGGCGAAGTAGCGCACCGCCTCCCCGTCCGGACCGAAGATCGCCCGGTGCTCCGGCGTGTCCTCGACCAGCAGGCAGCCGCCGCTCGCCGCGGCCTCGAAGCTGCGCATGACGTGGCCGTCCCGATTGGCGCGGCGGACCAGGATCAGGCTGACTGCGGCGTTCCGGGTCAGCCAGACCAGCTCCGACGGCGGCCGACCGCCGTAGGCCAGCGTCCGGAAGCGCGGCGTGTCTTTCCAGTAGGCACCGACCAGCGCCGGTCGCGGCCCGCCTGCCGCCGACCAGGCGTCGAAGTAGGCATGCCGGTCCGCATCGGCGCCGCCGACGAACAGCAGCTCGGGCGGTGCGGGGAAGTCGGCCGGCACCGTCTCGGCCAGCAGGCCCTCGTCGTAGGCGAAAGGCAGATGGTGGACGGCGCGGCATCCGAGGGCGCGGAACTCGTCCAGATTGGCGGTGCGCGGCGTACAGACCACGGAAAAACCCGGCAGCGCCGCCAGATGCCACGCCGACCGATGCGCCGGGTTCCACGGGTCGTCGGTCGAGTAGTTGAGCGTCGGAATGCCGAGCCGCGCCAGTTGCGCCAGCGCGGCGTTGCGCAGCGGCGATCGGCCGGTGGTGACGATCAGCGCCGGCGGATCGACCCGACATTGCTCCAGCAGCCCCGCCTCGAAGCCGGCAATCCGCGCCGGCCGCTTCTGGGCCAGGCGCCAGTACAGGCTGTTGACCAGCCGATGCGGGCTGTCGGCGTCGCACATGTCGACGAAGCGCGAACGGATGCCGAGTCGTGCCGCTGCCCGATGCAGGCTGCCGCCGACATGGGTGTGCGATTGCTGGCCGACGATCAGCACGCCGCCGGCCGCGAGGGTGCGGCTCACGCGGACTCGACCCCGTAGCGGGCGCGATAGGCCAGCAGCGCCGCGTGATGCGGCGTCAGTGCCGGGTCGCCGGCGGCGTAATCGAGCAGATCGGCGAGTGTCGCGACCGGCAGCACCGGCACGCCGAGGTCGGCCTCGACCTCCTGCCGCGCCGAACGCTCGCCGTTGCCGCGCTCCTGCCGGTCGAGCGCCACCACCACCCCGGCCACGCTGGCGCCCGCGGCCCGGATCAGGCCGACCGCCTCGCGGATCGCGGTGCCGGCGGTGATCACGTCATCGACGATCAGCACCCGGCCGGCCAGCGGCGCGCCGACGATCAGTCCGCCCTCGCCGTGGTCCTTGGCTTCCTTGCGGTTGAAGCTCCACGGCCAGTCGCGGCCCTGTTCCAGCGCACCGGCAAGTGCCGTAGCCGCCACCAGCGGGATGCCCTTGTAGGCAGGCCCGAACAGCAGGTCGAAGGCCGGCACCGACCCGGCGATGCGCGCCGCATAGGCCCGCGCCAGCGCGGCCAGCCGCTGCCCGGTGTGGAAAGCGCCGGCGTTGAAGAAGTACGGGCTCAGGCGACCGCTCTTCAGCGTGAACTCGCCGAAGCGCAGGGCACCGGCATCCCGCGCGGCGGACAGGAAAGCTGCCGCGATCGGATCGGGCTGCGAGGCTTGCGGAGGTGTCGACGTCGTGGTCATCGCGGCTTACATCCGGAACACGCCGTAGCGCTGCGGCTCGATCGGCGCGTTGAGCGTGGCCGACAGGGCGAGGCCCAGCACGCGGCGCGTGTCGGCCGGGTCGATGATGCCGTCGTCCCACAGCCGCGCACTGGCGTAGTACGGGTGGCCCTGCGACTCGTACTGGCTGCGGATCGGCGCCTTGAAGGCCTCCTCGTCCTCGGCCGGCCAGGACTTGCCGGCGGCTTCCAGCCCATCGCGACGCACCGTGGCCAGCACGCTGGCGGCCTGCTCGCCGCCCATCACGCTGATCCGGCTGTTCGGCCACATCCACAGCATCCGCGGCTGATAGGCGCGGCCGCACATCGCGTAGTTGCCGGCGCCGAAGCTGCCGCCGATCACCACCGTCAGCTTCGGCACGTGCGAGCAGGCCACCGCGGTGACCATCTTGGCGCCGTCCTTGGCGATGCCGGCGTTCTCGTACTTCCGGCCGACCATGAAGCCGGTGATGTTCTGCAGGAAAATCAGCGGGATGTTGCGCTGGTTGCAGAGCTCGATGAAATGCGCGCCCTTCAGCGCGCACTCGGCGAACAGGATGCCGTTGTTGGCGACGATGCCGACCGGATAGCCGTGCAGGTGGGCGAAGCCGGTGACCAGCGTGGTGCCGTAGCGCGCCTTGAATTCGTCGAACTCCGAGCCATCGACCAGTCGGGCGATGATTTCGCGGATGTCGAAGGGAATCCGCGTGTCCTTCGGCACGATGCCGTAGAGGTCGCTGGCCGGGTACAGCGGCTCGCGCGGCGCGCGAATCGCGAGCGGCATCGGCTTCACACGGTTCAGGTGGCGGACCACGCCGCGCGCCAGTTCCAGCGCGTGGGCGTCGTTCTCGGCGAAATGGTCGGCGACGCCCGACACTCGCGTGTGCACATCGGCACCGCCCAGCGCCTCGGCATCGACCACCTCGCCGGTGGCAGCCTTCACCAGCGGCGGGCCGCCCAGAAAGATCGTGCCCTGCTCGCGGACGATGATGGTCTCGTCGGACATCGCCGGCACGTAGGCGCCGCCCGCCGTGCAGCTGCCCATCACCACCGCGATCTGCGGGATGTTCTGGCCGGACAGCCGCGCCTGGTTGTAGAAGATCCGGCCGAAGTGGCCCTTGTCCGGGAACACCTCGTCCTGCAGCGGCAGGAAGGCGCCGCCGGAGTCGACCAGATACACGCAGGGCAGCCGGTTCTCCTCGGCGATCTCCTGCGCGCGCAGGTGCTTCTTCACCGTCATCGGGAAGTAGGTGCCGCCCTTCACGGTGGCGTCGTTGGCGACCACCATCACTTCCTGACCGTGGACCCGACCGATGCCGGTGATGATCCCGGCCGAGGGCGCCTGGTTCTCGTAGAGACCCCAGGCTGCCATCGGCGACAGCTCCAGAAACGGCGAGCCCGGGTCCAGCAGCGCGCGGATGCGTTCGCGCGGCAGCAGCTTGCCGCGCTCGGTGTGCTTGGCGCGGGCTTTCTCGCCACCGCCCAGCGCCACCGTCTGCAGCTTGTCCTTCAGGTCGGCGACCAGCCCCTGCAGGTGTTCGGCATTGGCGCGGAAACCCGCGTCGCTGCGATCGATCCGGCTCTCGATGACCGCCATGGAAACCTCGTCAGTCGTGATGGAAGGGAGGAAAGCGCGGCCAGTGCGCTCAGTCGCGCATGATGCCGACATCGCGGCGGGCGACCGCCATGCCGACGGTGAACCCGGCGATCACGTCAACCAGGCACATCACCGTGATCAGCAGGAACGCGCTGTGGCCGGCCGCCGGGAGCAGCAGAAACTGCAGCAGCGCGATCACGAACAGCGCCAGCGAGGCGACGTGATCGACCACGGCGGTCATCCGGGTCCGCGTGCTCTTGGCGATTTCGATGTACAGACACACGAGACCGACCAGTACTGCCGCATCCCCGGCCTTCAGGGTCCATGCCGCGTCGGAGGGCAGCATCACGCTGAGCCACACGGCCTCCAGCCCGCCCGGCGTGAAGAACATCAGGCCGTTGACCAGCAGGAAGGGAATCAGCAGGAACGGGAAATTCAGCATGGTGGCCAGCGGCGTCCAGGGAGGCGGAGCATAGCCGGCGCCATTGGCGCGGCGCCGGCCGTCAGCAGCGTCCGCTGCGCAGGCGGTCTCGCCGAACGCCGCGGACACGGAGGGGCGCAATCGCCCGGCGGGCGACGCGGTTCAGGAGCGCCGTGGCGCCTGGGTCGCCCACAGCAGGGTGCCGGCGACAGCCAGCAGGATCAGCAGGCCGACCCAGCCGCCCCAGTCGACTGTCGTGACCAGACCCGTCAACACGGCGCCGAGCACGATCAGCGCCACCGCGGCCAGCGCGGCGGGCCACGGCAACATCCGGCCGCGATCAGCGGCTGGCGGCGGTGCCGGGGACGGCCCGGCGACCGATGCAGCCACGAACAGCAGCGCCCACTGCCGCCACAGCCAGGCGCGACCATGGGCCAGCAGCTGATCGACGCTGGCCAGCAGAATCGGTGGCCACAGTCGATGCATGCCGACCCGGTCGATGCGCGCCTGCCGCACTTCGGCCAATCGCCGGGCGACCAGAAAGCCGGCACCGCCCGCCAGCAGCAGGGCCAGCGGCGAGGTGATGGCGGCGCGCAGGGATAACTCCAGTGCGGCGGCCCGATCTCGCAGGGTGGATCGACGGGCCTGCAGCCGCTGTTCAAGCGCGCCGATGCGCTGCTGCAGCGCGTGACGTCGGCCGGGCCGCAGCAGGCTCGGCTTCATGCGCTGGATGCGGGGGCAGTGCCCGCCCTCAAGGCCTGGACGCTGGCCGGAAAACGCAGGTCGCGGCTGCGCTGGCGGATCGTGCGCGCCAATCCGTAGATCGCCAGCAGATTGAGCAGGGTAACGCCGAGCAGGGCGGCCACCGCATTCAGGCCGAAGCCGATCAGCAGCAGCGCCACAGCACCGATCAGGCCCAGCCATGCCGAAGCGGCGAGTACACCGATGGCAATGCCGCAGGCAAAGATCGCCACGAGACTGCCGCCGGCGCGCTGGGCCTCCAGCGCGAACAGTTCGATCTGGTCGGCGATCAGCGCTCGAAACGTCTCCCACAGGGACTCGACGTTGTCGAACACCGAGCGCGCAGCTTCCGGCGCCACGGGCTCAGCCGAGCCCGTCACACCCGGCACTGCGCCCGGATCGCCGTCCATTGCCGGATTCAGCGGGACCGCAGCGACCAGCCGAGCACGGCGCCGAGGGCGACCGCGACGCCGAGCGTGGCCATCGGATGCTCACGCACCTGACGCAGGCAGGTTTCGGTCATCCGCACCTGCACGTCGTGCAGCTGTTCGCCGCGTGCGCCGATCGAAGCCGCCGCGTGATTGGTCGCGCCGGCAATCGCGTCGACCGCGTGGTGGGCGCCGGAGCTGGCGTTCTGGACCGCCGGAGCCACCGAACGGGCCGCGGAATCGATCGCGTGGTGCGCGTTGCCCTGCAGCTGATCGACCGTGCGGGAGACGGCGCCGACCAGCGGGCTGTTGTCATTCGAGAGGTTGGACATGCGGGTATCTCCTGAAGGGTGTGACGCGAAATCGCTGCGGCTGCGCCGGTGGCACTGCGGCAATCGACTCGGCGGCGGCCGGACTTACAGCCTCGGCACCTGCCGCCCCCGGAGCCTGCGCGCGGCCGGGCGGCCTGTCGGTTCGCCGGCACACACCCGGCAACCGATGCGCTCAGGTGCGCTGCCGTACAGACCCGTCCCACACCAGATCGTCACCCTCGGCTCACGTAAGGGGCGCCTGTCCTCGGGATGTGCGCTGAAATCTCCCGAGACCTGCTGCACGGCGTGTTGCCGTCGCCCTGATTTACTGGAGCGCAAGGTCATGGGCAGATCGGGTTCAAGTTGCTGGCGCTTCTGCGTCGGTCTGGTGATGTGCGCGCTGTTCGCCCTGAGTCCCACGGTCCACGCGCAGAGCGCTCCGCCGCTCGGCACGGCCGAGACCTTTGCCGTGCTCGCCGGATCGGCGGTCACCAACACCGGCGCCTCCGTGGTCACCGGGGATCTCGGCATCTGGCCCAACAACATCAGCTCGGTGACCGGCTTTCCGCCGGGCAGCATCACCGGGACGCTGCACGCCGGCAATGCCGTCGCGCTGCAGGCGCAATCCGATCTGACCACTGCCTACAACAACGCCGCCGGACAGGCCTGCGGCACGGTGCTGACCGGCACCAATCTCGGCGGACTGACCCTCACGCCGGGCGTCTACTGCTTTGCCACGTCGGCGCAGCTGACCGGCACGCTGACGCTGGACGCGCAGGGCAACCCCGATGCCGTGTTCATCTTCCAGATCGGCAGCACGCTGACCACCGCCAGTGCCGCGCGAGTCCAGATGATCAACGGCGGCTCGGGCTGCCGGGTGTTCTGGCAGGTCGGCAGCTCGGCGACGCTGGGCACCGGCACCGCCTTCCAGGGCAACATCCTCGCCCTGGCCAGCATCACGATGACCACCGGCGCCAGCGTCAATGGTCGATTGCTGGCGCGCAACGGCGCGGTGACGCTCGACACCAGTGCCGCCGGCGGCTGTAACGCCGGCGGCTGCCCGATCATCGACCTGGCGCCGACCACGTTGCCGCAGGGGACGCTCGGCGTCGCCTACAACGCCACGATCAGCGCCAGCGGCGGCCAGAGCCCCTACGTCTACAGCGTGTCGGCCGGCGCCTTGCCGACCGGACTGACGCTCAACAGCAACAGCGGGATTCTGTCCGGCGTACCCACGGCGCTGGGCAACTTCACCTTCACGGTTCGTGCGGTCGATGCCAACGGCTGCGAACGCTCGCGCAGCTACACCATCGTGATTGCCCCGGCCGTTTGCCCGACCCTCACGATCGCACCGACCGCGCTACCGAACGCCACCGTCGGCTCGATCTACAGCCAGATGATCTCGGCCAGCGGCGGCAGCAAGCCCTATACCTACAGCGTCACCGCTGGTGCCCTGCCGCCGGGGCTGCTGTTCAACGGCGTCACCGGCCTGCTGTCCGGCACCGTGACGACCATCGGCAGCTTCAGCTTCACGATCACGGCCACGGACGCCAACGCCTGCGTCGGGTCACGGAACTACACCATCGTGGTCAGCGGCGTGCCGTGTCCGCCGATCAACCTGACACCGACCACGCTGCCGCAGGGCACCCTGGGCACCGCCTACAGCGCCACGATCAGCGCCAATGGCGGGCAGGCGCCCTATGCCTACAGCGTTTCTGCCGGCACGCTGCCGCAGGGACTGACGCTGAATCCGAAAACCGGCGTCCTGTCCGGTACGCCGACCGCGCTGGGGAACTTCTCCTTCACCATCCGAGCGGTCGATGCCAACGGCTGCGAACAGTTTCGCGTGTATTCGATCGTCATTGCCGCCGTGATCTGCCCGCCGATCACCCTGCTGCCGGCCAGCCTGCCCAACGCCACCGTCGGCCTGCCCTACAGCCAGACCCTCTCCGCCAGTGGCGGCCAGACCCCCTACGTCTACAGCGTGACCGCCGGCGCATTGCCGCCCGGCCTGTTGCTCAACGGCACCAGCGGCCTGCTGTCCGGCACCGTGACGATGAGCGGCAGCTACAACTTCACGATCACCGCCACCGATGCCAACGGCTGCCTCACGTCGCGGGCCTACACGCTGGTGGTGAACGCCCCGCCCTGCCCGCCGATCAATCTCGCCCCGGCCACGCTGCCGCCCGCCACGCAGGGTCTGCCTTACAGCGCGACCCTGATCGCCAGTGGCGGCCAGGCCCCGTACGTCTACAGCGTGTCGGCTGGCGCACTCCCGCAGGGCCTGGCGCTGAATCCGCAGACCGGCGTGCTGTCCGGCACGATCACCACGCTGGGCAGCTTCACCTTCACGATCCGCGCGGTCGATGCCAATGGCTGCTTCACGACCCGCGAATACACGCTGGTGGTGAACGCCCCGCCCTGCCCGCCGATCAACCTTGCCCCGGCCACGCTGCCACCGGCGACCCTGGGCGCTGCCTACAGCGCGACGCTGGTCGCCAGTGGCGGCCAGGCACCGTACGTCTACAGCGTGTCGGCCGGCACGCTGCCGAAGGGACTGGTACTGAATCCGCAGACCGGCGTGCTGTCCGGCACGACGACCACACTCGGCAGCTTCACCTTCACGATCCGTGCGGTCGATGCCAATGGCTGCCTCACGACGCGGGTCTACATGCTGGTGGTGAGCGCCGCACCCTGCCCGCCGATCACCGTCACACCGGCCAATCTGCCGGTTCTGCTCCTCGGTGTGCCGTTCAGTCAGACCTTCGTCGCCAGCGGCGGAACCGCGCCCTACGTCTACAGCGTGACAGCCGGTACGTTGCCGCCGGGCCTTGCCCTGAACCCGCAGACCGGCGTGCTGTCGGGCACCCCGAGCCAGCTCGGCGACTTCAGTTTCCGGATCACGGCCACCGATGCGCTGGGCTGCCGAGGCGAGGTCATGCTGACGGCGCGGGTCTTCCAGCCGCCGCGGAACGTCCCCGCCCTGCAGGGCGCGGGGCTGATGCTGCTGCTGGCCGGTTTCGTCCTGCTCGGCGGCCTGGCGCTGCGCCGCTGAGCGACTCCCGAAACTCCCGCCGGATCGTTGAGATTCCGATCCTGACCGACCAACCTCGGACGGGCTTCGGGTAGTCAGCCGGAGAAACCGAACCACCGCAACGCCGGGGCCTCATCCGCCCCGGCGTTCGCGTGCATGAAGCCGACACGACTCCGGTGGTCTTGCCTGCAGAGCGGCAAGCGCCGGGCCGGCATCGACGCATCCTTTCCGTGGCCGTACTGGCCTTGCTTGCGATCCAGCCGTCGAGCAGCCGCGGCAGCGCGGCGACGGATCGCCCAAAAAGAAACGCCGTCTGCACCTGCCCACCAGCAGGTACAGACGGCGATTTCAGATCAGCGCGGGACTCGGGCGGACCGCGTTTCCGCCGTCATCCGCCGCGAGAGTCAACCCTAGCGACGACCCAGTCGCAGGCCGAGCGCACCGAACAGGGCCATCCCGCCACCGAGCGCGAACCACGGCAAGGGACCGGCCGTATCCGGCAGACGCACCACCGAGGCCGACTCGACGCGGGCGACCTGGCCCTGTCTGACTGGCATCTCCGGAGCCGGAGCCGGCGTCTGTTCGACCATCGGCGCCTGCTCGACCGGCGCCTCGTAACTCAGGATTCGGGCGCGCTGTTCGGGCGTCACCGCCGGTTCGAACGCCAGATGATCCTGACCCTCCGGCACATACATGTTCAGCAATTGACCGGATTCCAGCGCACTGAATTCGACCTTGCGTCCACTGAGGGTCACCATCTGGTTCGGACCCGGCAGCAGGGTGAACCGCCCCATCGAGCCGCCCTTCGGGCCGCGAAAATCCGAGGTCACCGACCCATCGCGATTGACGCGAACGAAATTCGCCTCGAAGCGAGCCCACTTCACGCCATTGCTGGTGATCACCTCATGGCAGGCTTCCGGAATCCGCGGGTATTGCGAAATCAGTTCGATGTTCCAGTCGATCGCGACCTGCGCACAACTCAGGCTCCGCACCTTCGGATCGGTCTGATCCCGCGGATTCATCTGCGGCTGGGCGGCAACGCTGCCGACAAAGGCCAGCGCCATCAAGGTCAGCGGCACGCGCACTGCAGCCGCAGCAGTTCTGTTCGTTTTCATCTTCATTCTCCTGATCAGACAACCCGCGGCACTCGTTTCGACGCGTGCCGATTTCGCGCAACCCGCCCGGTAACCGGGCCGGCGCAGCGCCTCACTGCTCGGCCAGCGCCCGCACGATGTACCGCTTCGGGGCACTGCCGACGAAAAAGAAGGGATAACAGGTCACCAGGGTGACGGCCGGTCCCGGGGTCGGGTCCAGTACCGAAACATCCGTGGGATCCACGATCGATATCTCGGTGATGCGGTAAGTCCGCAGCTGATCGACGCTTTCCAGTTCGAGGACATCGCCGACGACGACCTTGCGCAGGGCCCGGAAGTAACCGTCGCGATGCGCAGCAATGCCGATGTTCCCGGGACTGTCCAGCGCCGCGGTCCCAGCCACCCATCCGGCACCGCGGTTCAGATTGCGCTCGTCGATGTCGGGATACACGGGCACCATCAGACCGACCCGCTCGATCCTCAGCAACCCGATCGGCGCCGATTCGGCGCTGGCCGGGCCAGCCACGCTGGCGGCGTACTCGCGGATCCGCGCCGGCGACCACTCGCTCTGATCCGGTATCCCGACTTCATCCGCGTCGGTGCCCTGCGCGGCCGGAAGCGCGACCGGGCGGGGGCGTCCGTCAGCCAGTGACTGCGGGCGCTCGGCTCTGGCAGTCATCCGCATCGCGGAAAAGGAATCCAGCGCCAGTCGGCGTTCCAGTTCGCCAAAGGCACGGCCGGCGAAGTACACGCCGAACAGAATCACCGCACTGATCCACAGAGCGATCTCCAATTTTCGCTGCACCAGTAATGCAGACATGCTTCACGCTCCACTCCTGCGTGGTTCTCGGGGTGTCGGGGTCGATACCGGAAAAAATGCAGTTCGCTGCAAGGTTAGTTCAGTCGGTGAACGGCTTCCGTTCGCCATCACACTTAGCTGGGGCCTTGAACCGATCAAGCGGTTGCGCCCGGCAATCAAGCTGAAGACCGACTTCAGGTCTGCAACTTTTCCTCGGAAAGCAACTGCCCATTGACACCTTGACAGTCACCGGGCCAGCGACCTAGTCTGGCGACAGCTGCCGGATGGATCTTGAAGGCGGGTGATCCAATCAGCCGGACACCGAAGTCCAATCCAGACGCCCAATCAGTTGTCACCGGAGAAAATGCACCATGAATATCCAGATCAGCCTTGCACCGATCATTTCCCTGATTGCGGGAATCCTCATCCTGTTCATGCCGAAGCTGCTGAATTTCATCGTCGCGATCTATCTGATCCTGATCGGCGTGATCGGCCTCATGGCCGGCGCCGGCTACCGGGTTTGAATCGACTTCAATCCCGCGATCCGGATATCGAAGTGCCCGGCGGGCGCTGACTGACCCCCGAATTGCCAGCCTTTACCGTCGACGCTCGTGATCGCAGTGACGAGGACTCGGGAACGGCGGCAAACATCAGAGCCGAGGCGTGTTTCCACCATCGGAAATCACGGCTCTCCATGATGCCCATTGGTAAGTCATTGAATCAAAAGGAACAGCTTTCGACACGCACTCTACGATTCGTCATCGCGAACGTCGTGAAGCGATCTCCGGTCGCTACCCACTTCACGGTGGCCTGAGACTGCTTCCCGCCGCCTGCTTCGCTGCGCTCGCAGTCGCGGTCGCAGTGACGAAGACTTGAGGACCCTGGCAAGCATCAGGGTCCGTGCGCGTTTCCAACATCGGAAATCCCGGCTCGCGATGACGGAGCGTGGCATGGCGTAGCCAGGCGTCGGCGTGACCGCACCGCACGGATCGTCCCGACATCGGCGACCTGCGTCGCCACGCGGTGGCGACGCACCGTCACCCTCAGGATCAGATCTGATCGCCCACCGCCGCTTCTTCATCGAGCCCGGGTGCCGGGCTCGACGCCGCGGGCGGCACGATCGGCGGCAGGATGATCGCGAGCAGCACCTGGTGACGCGCGCCGTCGTCGACCAGCGGGATGCGGCCATCGGCCTGCTCGATGCCGTCAACGACCAGGCGCGTGCTGCCGACACCGCTCCGGCCCACACGCTGGGTGACCTCGATCCGGTAGTGGCTGCGACCGTAGCGATAGGTCAGCGCGTACCGCGTCCAGTCCGCGGGAATGCAGGGCTGGATTCGCAGACTCGCGCCCTCGCGCTGCACGCCGATCAGTGACTCGATGATCAGCCGATAGAGCCAGCCCGCAGACCCGGTGTACCAGGTCCAGCCACCGCGTCCGACGTGCGGGGCGCGGGCGTAGACGTCGGCGGCCAGCACATAAGGTTCGGCCTTGTAAACCGCCAGCCGCTCGGCGCTGGACGTGTGGTGGACCGGATTGATCAGGGACAGCAGCTCCCACGCGCGCGGCGCGTCGCCCAGACGCGCAAAAGCCATCGCCGCCCACACGGCCGCATGGGTGTACTGGCCGCCGTTCTCGCGGACGCCGGGCACGTAGCCCTTGATGTAGCCGGGATCGAGATCGGCGGTATCGAAGGGCGGGTCGAGCAGCTGGATCAATCCGGCCTCGCGGCGGACCAGGTGTCGATCCACCATCTCCATCGCCATCCGCGAGCGCTGCGGGTCGCCACCGCCGGACAGCACCGACCAGCTCTGCGAGATCGAATCGATCCTGCACTCGACATTCTGCGCGGAGCCCAGCGGCGTGCCGTCGTCGAACCAGGCGCGGCGGTACCAGGCGCCATCCCATCCCTGCAGGGCCAGATTCTCGCGCAGCGTCTGCGCCTCCGTGCGGCACTGTGCGGCGAACTCCGGGTCGCCAACCTGCTCGGCCAGCACGATGAAACCGGTCAGGACATCGAACAGGAAAAAGCCCAGCCAGACGCTCTCGCCATGGCCACCGATGCCGACCAGATTCATGCCGTCGTTCCAGTCCCCCGAGCCCATCAGCGGCAGGCCGTGCCGACCGAAGCGCAAGCCGTGCGTCAGCGCGGTCACCGCGTGCTGATAGAGCGTGACGCTGTCCTCGGTCCGGGTCGGCAGGTCGTAGTAAGACTCCTCATCGGCAGCCAGTGAGCGCCCTTCCAGGAACGGCAGCTTCTCGTCGAGTACGGCGTGATCGCCGGTGACCTGAACGTAACGACAGAGCGCCAGCGGCAGCCACAGGTAATCGTCCGAGCAGCGGGTCCGCACACCGCGGCCGAGCGGCGGATGCCACCAGTGCTGCACGTCGCCCTCCACGTATTGGCGGGCGGCGCAGCGCAGCAGGTGGGCCCGCGCCAGCGCCGGCGCGGCATGCAGCAGTGCCATCACGTCCTGCAGCTGATCGCGGAAGCCATAGGCGCCGCCGGACTGGTAGTAGCCGCTGCGGGCCCACAGCCGCGAGGCCAGCGTCTGATAGACCAGCCAGCCGTTGCCGAGCAGGTTCAAGGCCACATCCGGCGTCTCGACGGTCACCGCGCCCAGGGTCTGCGCCCAGTACTGACGCACCCGCTCCAGTGCGGCAACCGCACTGCCCGGCCGACGCAGCCGCATCGCCAGCTCGCGCGCCTCCTCCGACGTGCGGCCGGCGCCGAGTCGGAAGATGATCTCGCGCGACTGGCCATCCGCCAGTTCGAAGGGCACCTGGATCGCCGCACAGGGATCCAGCGCGGCACCGAGCCGGCCGGACAGCCGCGTACGGGTCAGGGCATCGGGTCGGGCCAGGCTGCCGTTGCGGCCGAGGAACTCCGTGCGATCCCCGGTCAGGGTGCGCTCCAGATCGTCGACATCGAAGAAGGCGACGCGACCGGCGAACTCGGTGTTGTAGGCGTTGTGGGCGAACAGCGCGCCGCTGTTGCGGTCGATGCTGGTGATCACGTGCATCGCCGTGCGGGAACGCAGGTCGCCGAGCACCCATTCGACATAGCCGGTCGCCGACAGCCGCCGCTTCCGGCCGCTGTGGTTGTGCACTTTGAGGACCGAGAACTTGACCGCGTCCTTGTCGTCGACGAACACGGTCAGTTCGCTGCGCACGCCGTCGACGTCGTGCTCGAAGACGCTGTAGCCGAAGCCGTGGCGAATGCCGTAGTCGGCGCGATCCGGACAGGGCTGCGGGGTCGGCGACCAGACGTGGCCACTGTCCTCGTCGCGCAGATAGATCGCCTCGCCGGCGCTGGCGCCGACCGGGTCATCGCTCCACGGCGTCAGGCGGAACTCGTGGGCATTCTCGGCAAAGCTGTAGCTCAGGCCGCTTTCGGCCAGCACCGTGCCGAACTGCGGATTGGCGAGCACGTTGACCCACGGCAGCGGGGTCTGCCGACCCGGCCCCACCCGGATCAGGTACTCGCGACCCTCGGCGCTGAACCCGCCGGTGCCGTTGGCCATCTGCAAATCGGCCGGCAAGACTTCCGGGAGCGGCGTCGTGGCGCGGTAGCGGGTTGTCGGCTGCAACCGCGGCAACCGCTTCGGCGCACTGCCGAGCGCGATCAGCTGCTCGGCCAGCGAGCCGCGCGTATCGGACAGCACCACCCGCGCGACGGTCTGCAGGAGGATGCGGTCCTCGCTGGCGATCTGCTCGGCGCAGCGGACATAGATGCCGCCGGGCCGATCCACCGAGTTGGCGCCGGTGCCGGTGGCGATCAGCGCGGCGATCTGGTCCTGCAGGCGCTGCCGGTAGCCGACGTGATCCTCGTTCCAGATCACCAGATCGACGGCCAGCCCCTTGAGTCGCCAGTAGCTGTGACAGCGCACCATCTGGCGGACCAGGTTGAGATTGGCGCTGTCGGTGATGGTCAGCAGCACGATCGGCAAGTCCCCGGAAATCGCGTAGCCCCAGAGTCCGGACTGGCCGCGGCGGTTCTGCAGCAGGACTGCCGCCGGCGCGCGCAGCGCGGCATTGGCGTACAGCACGGCACCGGCCAGACGCCGATAAGACTGGGCGTCGGCATCGGTGGCATTGATCTGCCGCAAGTTGACGTTGGCGTGGGTGGCCGCCAGCTCCAGCACGCGATCCGCCAGGTGCCGATCCTGATACTTGTCGATCAGCCCGAGACAGGCGTCGCGGCTGGCAGCAGCGCCGGTCACGAGGTCGAGCGTCACCGACTGGCCGGGCGCTAGGCTGATCGAGGTGCGGATCGCGGCGATCGGGTCCAGCACCGAGCCCGCAGTGCCGGACAGCGCGCCGGCGTCGAGCATTGCCCGCGGCGCGGCCAGACTGCGGCCGCGACCGATGAAGCGCATCCGGTCGGTTTCGAAAGAGGCTTCGCTGACCGTCGAGCCGTTGGTCCCGAGCAGGTGGAACATCCACGGCGTCGGCTCGTCCCGCGAGCGCGGCCGCCGCGTGCAGAGCACGCTGCGACGAGCCCCGATGATTTCGGTCTGGACGAACAGGTTGGCGAAGCCGGGGTGCAGCTGCTCGGCGGCCGGGGTCGTCAGCACCACTTCGCAGTAACTGGTGACCTCGATGCTGCGCATGAGGGCCGAGCGGTTGGTCAGCCGCAGCCGCCGCAGCTCGATGTCGTCCTCGGGCGACACGACGATCTCGCAATGGCTCTCGATCTCGTGGTCGACGCGTCGGAACTCGGCGCGGCCCTCGGTAAAGGTCGCCTCGTAACTGTCGGCGTGCCTGCCGGTCGGCTGCAGGGCGGCGGACCAGAACTCGCCACTATCGACATCGCGCAGATAGAGGAAGCTGCCCCACGGGTCGCAGCTGCGATCCTCGCGCCAGCGGGTCACGGCAATGTCCTTCCAGCGGCTGCTGCCACCGCCGGCGTTGGTCACCATGACGTGGTAGCGGCCGTTCGACAGCAACTGCACTTCGGGGCTCGGCGTGTAGGCAGCCATCGGCGCCGCCGGGTCGGTCACGGCAGCTTCGACCACGGCATTGCCTTCGGCGTGCAGGGAGGCGTGCAGCTTGAGCGCCGAGATCTTTGGGATCCGCTCCTGCAGCAGCAACAGCGTGGCCTGGACCTCGAGGTCGGACACGAAGCGCCGCTGCATCGGCTGCTGCAACAGCCGCGAGGCCAGCGCCAGCAGACTCATGCCCTGATGATGGGCCATGAACGAGTACACGATCAGCGCCGTATCGCCGCGGCGCTGGCGCGCCGGCGTGTAGTCGATGGCCTCGAAGTAGCCGCAGGGACCCAGCATCTGTTCGCGAGCGAGGCGCTGCAGATTGGCGCAGGCCGCGGCCGGCGCCACCATCAGGGCCAGCACCGAGGCGTAGGGCGCAATGACCGAGTCATCGCCGAGGCCGCGTTTCAGGCCCAGCCCGGGCACGCCGAAGGCGTGGTACTGGTAGTTCCGGCTGGCATCGAAGGCGTAGTAGCCCGATTCCGACACGCCCCAGGGCAGGTTGCGCTGCCGGCCGTAGTCGATCTGGCGGGCGACCGCCGCGCGACAGGTCTGGTCCAGCAGGGTGCCGGGGTAGTTCGGCATGACCAGCTGCGGCATCAGGTACTCGAACATCGAGCCGCTCCAGGACACCAGCAGCGCGTCGCCGCCGGCGCTGGTCAGCAACCGGCCGAGTGCAAACCAGCTCTCCTGCGGCAGCTGGCCGCGGGCGATGGCGACAAAGCACCCGAGTCGCGCCTCGGAGGCCAGCAAGTCGTAGTAGCTGGTATCGCGACGGAACTGGTCGACGTTGTAGCCGACCGCCAGCAGATGCCGGGTGGCGTCGTACAGGAAAGCCCACTCCAGCGTCGCGAACTCGTCGGCCTGCTGCGCCAGTGCCCGGCACTGCGCGATCCGCTCGCCCGCCCGCGCGCTGCCGCTCAGGGCGTGCAGGCGCAGCTCGCCCAGCCAGCGCCGCTCGGCGTCGCTCGGTGACCCCGCGAGCCGGGCATCGATCGCCGAAACCTGCTGCGTGGCCTGCCGCAGCAACGCAAGCAGCGTCGGCAGGCCCGGTTCGCCGTCCGCCACCTCGATCCGCCATTCAGTCAGGTCGCTGCCTGCCGGCGGCGGACCCAGTTGCAGCCACGGCGCCAGCCAGAGCAGCTCGCGCTGCGCGCCGGCGCATTGGCGCAACAGGGCCTCGGCCCACCATGCGACCTCGGTATCGGTCGTGGTGGCCGCTGCCTGCGCCAGCGTCGCGGCCGCCGCGTAGATCGGCGCCAGCTGCTGCAATACCTGCGACAGCCGCCGCGGCGGCGAAGCCAGGGCGGCATCGAGCGCGGCGGCGACCTGCGCGATCGGCGCCGGCGGAGCGTGTTCGGCGACCTCGCAGTAGACCCCGAAGGTGTCGGCCAGGCCGTCGAACAGCCGCGGCGAACTCACCGGCTCGCTGGCCAGACCGAGCAGGCCGGCGCGCAGCGTCAGCAGGTGGCCGGCCAGATTGCCGCTGTCGACCGCCGAGATGTACCGCGGCGGCAGCGCCTGCAACGTCTGGGTGTCGTACCAGTTGTAGAAATGGCCCTGATGCCGCGGCAGGACCGCCATCGTTGCCAGCGTGTCGGCACAGCGGCCGAGCAAGCCGCCGACGCCGAGATAGCCGAAGTCGTGGGCCGAGAGATTGGCCAGCAGGGCCAGGCCGATGTTGGTCGGCGACGTGCGATGGGCGATCACCGGACCGGGCTGCAGCTGGAAATTGTCCGGCGGAAGGTGATGATCGTCGGCACCGACGTAGCGCTCGAAGTAGGCGAAGGTGCGACGCGCCACCCGTCGCAGGAACTGCTGCTGATCCTCGCTCAGGATGTCCTCGCGACGAACGGCGGGCCGATCCAGCCACCAGACCAGCACCGGCAGGGCCAGCCACGCCGCCAGCACCGGCGCGGCCAGCAGCAACACGGCCGGCCGCGGCCCGATCAGCCACAGGGCGAGCAGCGCCGTGACCGGTGCGAGCCACAGGCTGCGGTAGACATCGCCGATGCCGGTCGCCTCGACGGCCGGCAGCACGACCGACTGCGACACCCGCCATTCGAGCAGGCGGCGCTTGCTCCAGAGCATCCGCCAGGCGGTGCGCAGGATCGCGCCGAGGGTGTAGCCGGCCTCGTGCGGCAGGCAGGCCAGCCGCAGACCGGCCAGCGCGAGGCCCCGCCGCGCCGAACGCAGCACCTCGATCAGGTGCGCGCCGACCGTCAGCTCGGCGGTCTTTCCGACCAGCGCCACCAGCGCCGACAGCAGCGGCGGCAACCAGAACACCGCGAGCAACGCCAGGGTCCAGCCGCCGGCGGCCGGCAGCAGCGCCCAGCCGCCGATCAGCAGCAGCACCAGCGCCGCCGGCACCAGACTGCGGCGCAGGTTGTCGAGGATCTTGCCGCGGGACAGTGCCGTCAGCGGATTGCGCAAACGACCGGCGTCGAACCCGGGCACCCACGGCAGCAGCCACTGCGCGATCTGCCAGTCGCCGCGGATCCAGCGTTCCTGCCGACTGACGTCGGCAGCGTGTCGCGACGGGTGATCCTCGTAGACCTCCACATCACTGAGCAGCCCCGAGCGCGCGTGGCAGCCCTCGAGCAGATCGTGGCTGAGGATGCGATTGGCCGGCAGGCGGGCATCGAGCGCGCGCTCGAAGGCATCGACGTCGTAGATGCCCTTGCCGATGTAGGAGCCCTCGCCGAACAGGTCCTGGTAGACGTCCGAGACCGAGCGCGTGTACGGGTCGATGCCGGCTTCGGCGCTGCACAGCTGCGCGTACCGCGAACGCTGGCTGCCGACCAGACTGGCCGCGACCCGCGGCTGCAGGATGCCGTAACCGGCATGGACGCAGTTGCGGGCCGCGTCGAAGCGGGGCCGATTCAGCGGATGCGCCATCGCCCCGACCATCAGCCGCGCGGCGTCTCGGGGCAACTGGGTATCGGTGTCCAGCGTGATCACGTAGCGGATCGGCGCCAGCTGCTGCAGATCACCGACGATCCGGTCGAAGCGGTCCATCCCGTGGCCACGCAGCGCCGCGTTGAGATCGGCCAGCTTGCCGCGCTTGCGCTCGTACCCCATCCAGACGCCCTCGGCCGGGTTCCAGCGGCGCGGACGATGCAGCAGCAGGAAGCGACTGACGGCCCCCGGGTACTTCGCGTTCAAGGCCACGATCCCCGCACCGGCGCGCGCCAGCAGCACCTCGTCCTCGGGCAGGTTCGCACTCGACGCATCGGCGAAGTCGGTCAACAGGGCGAAATGCAGCTGCGTCTGGCGGTTGCCGAGATGGCGCACCTCCAGCGCCGCCAGCAATTCGTCGACGTTCTCCGCATGCAGCAGCAGGGTCGGTACCACCACCAGCGTGCGCTGCTCGGCCGGGATGCCCCCGGCATAGTCCATGCGCGGCAGCCGCCGCGGCGGCACCAGCAGCGTCGCCGCATGGTTGGTCAGGGACCCCGCCAGCTGACTGGCCACCAGCGCCACCAACAGCGCGAGGATCGCCAGTGACCAGCCCGACAGGCCGGCCAGCTCGGCGTGCCGCAGCGCAAGCAACGTGAATCCACCGGTCAGCAGCAACAGGGCGCCGAGATACAGCGTGCGCGGGAAGCGCGCGAGGACCGCGCGCAGCCGCTTTGACACCGGCAAGCGCAATCGGACCCTCCGCTGCAGCGTCGGCAGGCCCTGATCGATCAGGAAGTAGCCGACATGGGCGCGGTGGGCGTTCGAGCCATCCGCGAGGTCCTGACCACGGGCGAGGTCGATGGCGGCCTGCGCCACCTCGACCTCGGTCGACAGGCAGTGCTTGGCCAGTTCGTCGACCACATGCCGGTAGTGATCGCGGGTGGCGAAGTCCATCTGCCGGTACACCCCGGCGGGATCGCCGCAAAGCACCTGCTCGACGTGGCTCATCGACTCGACGAAATCACGCCAGTCCATCGCGCCGAGGAACCGCAGACTGCCGATCGAATTGCTGATCGAGACCTGATCGGCGGCCTGGGTCTGGCTCTCGGCCAGCACCAGTGCCTCGATGGTCAGACTGGACTCGGACAGACGCTGCTCGATCCAGGTCAGCGGCAGCGCCAGCGCCGGTCCCAGCCCCTGCAGACGCCGCGACAGTTCGGCCACGAAGGCGCTGGCCATCGGCGGCTGGCTGCGGGTCATGTCGGCGATCACCAGAATCAGGCTCTTCGGATCGCTGTCCGCGACCTCGATCATGCGATTGGCCCAGTCCTGCGCCTGATTCAGATGGATCCGGTCGGCGCTGATGCGCACCCCGACCCGGCGCAGGTTCTCGATCAGCGCCAGTCGCAACATGATCGGAATCGCCCAGAGTTCACCCAGCGTCAGCGGGTGAATGCCCTGATACGCCGCCACGAAGCGGGTCAGCGTTTCTGCATCGATGCGGCCGTCACCATGGGAGATGACCTCCAGCGCCAGTTCGTAGACCCGCGGCAGGCCGATCGCGGGCCCGCGGGCCAGTCGCGGCAGCTCGCGGCTGTATCCCCTGGGCAGATGCTGTCGCGCGGTGCGGATCTGTTCGGCGATCAGGTAGTAGTTGTCCAGCAGCCACTCGCCCGCCGGCGTGATGCGGGATTCGGCCCTGAGCGCAGTCGTCACCAGCTCGCAAGCCGAGAGCAGCGCGTGTTCGTTGGCGTCCAGCCGCGCCATCAGCTGATCGTCGGTGCCCACGGTGACCTCGCCATGCAGCCGCGCCAGCACCTGCGCGTGCTGCTCCATCTGATCGGCACTGAACAGCTCCGCGCGCAGCGGAGCCATCTGTTCGAGGTCCGCCATGCCCCGTCGCGGCCAACCCAGCGACTCCGGCAAGCGCGCAACCCATGTCCTCAGCCCACGTCCCGGTGCCATCGATGTGCCCTTGCCTGCAAGGGCTCAGCAATACCCGTCGGTGGCGGCTGCATCTGTCCGACGGCGCACGGACCTCTCGCACCTTGCCCCGCCACGCGCGGATGCGCGACGGTCCCCGGTGCGTTTCGGGACGCCGGCGCAAGGGCGCGCCGGTGACGCCCGGGTCAGACCGGAACTCGACTGGGCGGGCTTTTCGGCGTACTGACACTGGCTGCCGAACGTTCCGGCGCCTCCCCGACCTCCGTCGGGCGTCTTCGAGGTGCCGGAGGCTGGATCGTTCAGCCGACCAGCACCCCGGCGAGGTCATGGGCCATCGTCGCCTCGATGCGCACGTCGACGAACTGGCCCGGCTTCAGACGCTTCGGCGCACCGCCGATGTAGACGCGGCCGTCGATCTCCGGGGCGTCCGAGCGCGAACGGCCGATCGCCGTCTCGCCCTCGATGGTGTCGATCAGCACCCGCTCGACCGTGCCGATCCGCCGCTTCAGCTTCTTCGCGCTGATCCGCTGCTGGGTCTGCATGAACTTCTTGCGGCGGGCTTCCCGGATCTCGTCGGGCACCGGATCGGCGAGCGCATTGGCCGTCGCGCCCTCGACCGGGCTATAGGCAAAAGCGCCGACGCGGTCGAGCTCGGCAGCCTTCAGGAAGTCCAGCAGCTCCTGGAACTCGGCCTCGGTTTCGCCGGGGAAGCCGACGATGAAGGTGCTGCGGATGGTCAGTTCCGGGCAGATCTTGCGCCAGGCCTGGATGCGTTCGAGGTTCTTCTCGGCGTGAGCCGGTCGGCGCATCGCCTTCAGCACCCGCGGACTGGCGTGCTGGAACGGAATGTCCAGATACGGCAGCACCTTGCCCTCGGCCATCAGCGGGATGATCTCGTCGACGTGCGGGTACGGATAGACGTAGTGCAGCCGCACCCAGACGCCGAGTTCGCCGAGCGCCCGACACAGGTCGCTCATCCGCGTCTGCCATTCGCGACCGCGCCAGGTGCGGGTCTCGTAGCGGCGGTCGACGCCGTAGGCGCTGGTGTCCTGCGAGATGACCAGCAACTCCTTGACGCCGCCGGCCACCAGTCGCTCGGCCTCGACCAGCACCTCGTCGATCGGCCGGCTCACCAGGTCGCCGCGCATCGACGGGATGATGCAGAAGCTGCAACGGTGATTGCAGCCCTCGGAAATCTTCAGATACGCGTAGTGCTTCGGCGTCAGCTTCAGGCCCTGCGGCGGCAGCAGATCGAGGAAGGGATCGTGCTTCGGCGGCAGCTGGGCGTGCACCGCGCGCATCACGCTGTCGTAATCCTGCGGACCGGAGATCGACAGCAGATCCGGGAAACGCGCCTCGATCACCTCCTTGCGGGCGCCAAGGCAGCCGGTCACGACCACCTTGCCGTTCTCCTCCATCGCCTCGCCGATGGCGTCCATCGATTCCTGCACCGCCGAGTCGATGAAGCCGCAGGTGTTGACCACCACCAGATCGGCCTTGTCGTAGCGATTGACGATCTGGTACCCCTCGACCTTCAGCTGGGTCAGGATGCGCTCGGAATCCACCAGGGCTTTCGGACAACCAAGACTGACGAAACCGACCTTCGGGTTGGCACGGGACATGGGCGCAGCCTGCAAAAACGGAAAGCCGCGAAGCGTAAGGCGCCGCGGCTGAAGCCGTACGCCGATGCGCGGGGGCGAGC
>Ga0209812_10000467_pt1 | contig 36819 bp, 24 predicted proteins | sample JI71714BDNA_FD_187502 | JGI IMG/M metagenome (GOLD analysis project Ga0209812, IMG submission 187502) | Wastewater effluent complex algal communities from Wisconsin, to seasonally profile nutrient transformation and Carbon sequestration -... | ecosystem: Engineered > WWTP > Effluent > Algae...
GGCTCACGGCCAGCCTTGCCGATACCGAGCTGTTCATGGGCAAGCTCGACCGCGTCCCGGCGTTGCTCGACAAGGCCGACGCCATGCTGCCCCCGGACGCTGCGGCAAGCGAGGAGGTGCGCGAAGCTATGCGGGGCACACGCGCGTCGTTGGCGCGGCGTAAAGGCGATCTCGACACGGCGCTGGCGCTGATCGGCGATCTCGACCGGGCCGAGCGGGCGTTCGGTGGCAACCAGAGCCAGCTTCTGGTGCGTTACAACAATCTGCTGGTCTATCTGATCGAGGCCGCGCGGCTGGAACAGGCCGACGCCGTTTTCGCGCGGGCGGACAAGCTGCTGGCGAATTCGGACCTGGGGGACACCATACAGGCGCTAGGCCTCGATCAGCTGCGCGCCGCCGTGCTGATGCGCACGGACCGCATTGCCGAGGCGGGCGATGTGCTGCGCCGCCTGATCGAGCGGCGGCGGCGGCTTTATGGCGAAAGCCCGGCGCTGGCATCCGACCTGTCGCTCTATTCGCGTCAACAATTGGCGGAAGGCCAGTATACCTCTGCGGAAAAAGCCGCCGGCGAGGCGCGGCCGATGCTGGTGCAATACATGGGCGAGGCTGCACCGCCTGTGGCAATGCAGGATATCGCGATGGCCCAGATTGCGGCCGAACAGGGCAAGCCTGCCGAAGCCCGTGCGCGTCTCGCGGCAGCCATGCCGCTGGTGATGGCCCTGCCGCCCGGCAATCCGATCACGCCGCAGTTCGATCTGACGCTTGGGATTGTCGAGCTATCGGCGCGCGACAAGGCGGCAGCCAATGCGGCGCTCGCCAAGGCCGAGGCCGGGTTCAAGGCGTTAGGCCCGGCCGGTAGCTTCGGATTGCAAAGCGTGGTCAAAGTGCGCGGGCGGGTGAACAAACTGCCTTAGTCCGGCGGCGTGTTGTCCGCCTGCTCGGCGATCTGCGCATGGATCCACGCCCTTGCGCGCACCCACCAACGCCGCACCGTGCGATCGGTTATACCCAGCACTTCGGCGGTCTCGGCTTCGGAGAGGCCTACGAAAAAGCGGCAATCGACCAGCCGGGCAAGATCGGGATCGTGACGCGCCAGATCGGCGAGCGCATCGCCAAGTGCGACCAGCTGTTCATCCGCATGGGTCTCTGCGGCGAGCTGCGCCAGAGCGCCGGTCAGGCTGGCGCGTTCCCCATGGCGCTTGCCTGCCAGCCGCGCGCGTGCCGCATCGACCAGCACATGCCGCATTGCGGTTGCCGCACAGCCGAGGAAATGTGCCTTGCTCTGCCAGTCGGCGCGGCCCTTGATCTTGAGATAGGCCTCGCCGATCAGCGCGGTGGGTTGCAGGGTGCCGGGGCTACCGGCCCAGCGATGCTCGCGCCGGGCGATATCGTGCAATTCGTCATAGAGCAGCCTGATCAGCGCCTCGGACGACGGCGCTGGCAAGCTTGCGTCCCCTTCGGCCATGACTGCCCCCAGCTCCCCCAAACCGCCGACTTTTGTGCCGTGCAGACCCGCGCTTGGCAAGCGGGCCTCCGGAGTCCGGCGAAAATCTTTATGCACGCCCTGTCCGGATCGGCGGCGCTTTCCCGTCCTGCCTTGTGATGACCATTCACATGGGGGGGAATGAAGGATGCGTGCGTTCAATGGATTGCGCCTTGTGCTTTGCACGTTGGCGGCCACTACCAGCCTTTCGGCAGCTTGGGCGCAGACCGCACCCACAATACGACCGCTGCGCATCCCGCCTGCCGCAACGCCCACGCCCGCACCGACGTCCACTCCCACGCCCGCACCGGGAGGCAGGCCAGCGCCGATCAGCCGGTCAGCGCCTGCGGCTACACCTACGCCAGCACCCGCATCCACGCCTGCACGCCCGATCAGGCTCACCGCCCCGCAAGCTGCGCCCAAGCCTGCGCCTGCGCCTGCTCCCGTAGCCACACCTCCTACGGTGAAACCCTCGGCGTCGCCGGCATCAAATGCCCCGCCGACCCTCGCCAAGATCAATGTCACCGCGCCGACCATCCCGCTCACCATGATCGTCCCGCCGAGCAAGGCGGCACTCAAGCCGATCAAGGGCGCGGTGATGCTGACCGGGCGCAGCTTTGAAGATACCATCGCCAAGCTTCCGGTCGCCCGCCGGATCACGGCCCAGCAGTTGCGCGCCAATCCGCGCATCACTGTCGGCACGACCGAGATTGACTTCACCCCCATGCTCAACGATCCGCGTTCGCTCTCCAGCCTCGCCACCATCATGCGCGCCATGCCCAATCTGGTGACGCTGGAGGCCGAGACGCTCGAAGCGGCCGAGGTGACCGGGCAGGGGCTCGCGGTGAAATCGATCATCACCTACCGGGTGAAGCCGGGCGCCTGCGATACGCCGCAGGGGCGCACGGCCTTGCAAACTGTGATGGTGCGCTGTTTCGAGCAGAAGAGCGAAGCCCAGCTCGATGCCGCTTTCGCGAACCCTGCTGACCCGCGCTATGTCGCCAATCCGGTCAAGCGCGCCGAGGTGGTCGCGCTTGCCAAACAGCACAGGGCCGTGATGCTCAAGAACATCAACCAGCGGGTTGCCGAATTGCGCACGCGGATGAAGGAGCCGCAGCTGCGCAAGGATCTGACCGCCGGGGTGGGCGAAGCGGAAGTCGGCCGACTTTCCGCGATGAGCGATGCGGCCCTGACCCGCGAACTCATCAACCAGGGGCGGGTCAAGATCGAGGATGTGTTCTTCATCCCGCGGCTCGATGCATCGGACGTGGCCAAGCAGAAGGCGCTGCTTTCCGGCAATGCCCAGAACGCCGCTCCGCAAGGTGGCGCCCAGGCGGCCAATGGCGACATGACCGTCACCACCCCGATCGAACCGATGAAATTCCTGACGGGCTTCACGCTGGGCCGCGAATATGAATGGCAGAAGCGGATCGAGGCGACGATCCCATGGTGCCTTGTCGGTTGCGAAGAAACCTATTTCGCCGAGGCCTATGCCGGTTTCGGCGCAGGGCTGGGTTTGCGCCTGCCGTTCGAGGTTGCCGGCACTTACACCTTCACCCGCAAGAACGGTTTCGAAAGCGCCAGTTTTGCGCCGTCGTTCAAGACGGTGAATGCCGACAATGCCTTTTACAACGCCGTGCAACTGCCCGCCAACCAGCAGTTTCAGGCGCAGGAGCTGCTTGCCAAGTTCGGCGCTTGGGCAGGTCTGCGCGCAGACCTGCCGTTTGTTGGCGGATTCGACCTCGGCATCCCGAAAGAAAAGCCGCTCGGCATTGACTTTACGGCTGACCTGCCGGGGGATTTCAAGAACGGGCAGTTCACTCCGCCGCTGCCGTGCCCTGTCGGGGCCAAAGCCAATGACCCGTGCAAGAAGGTGCCCACCTTCGACAAGGACTTCGAGAATCTCGACCTGACAGGAGGGATCGCCAATATTGGTGTTGCCGGGGCCAAGGTATTTCCTTTCGTCCGGGGCGAGCTTGTTTCGAAAGGGCTTACCGTCAAGCTGGACGACATGGTCGACAAGAAGGTCCAGATCCTAAGCGCGACCGAGCCGGGCAAAACCTATCCGCTGGGCGTGTCGTCGTCGAACAGAAGCAGCATCTTCATCATCAAGGAGCCGAGCTACAATCTTGGCATGAAGTTGACCCCCGGCATCACCGCCAGATTGTTCATCGATCTGGCCGTGTGGGGGACGCATTGGGACTATGATGTCCTGCTGCCGCAGCTGGGGATCGAAGTGCCAAAGGGCGGCAAGGATTTCAGCTGCCACGAATCCACCGTCTGCGACCGCACCATCGCGATTTCGCCCAAGGGGGTCGATGTGAAGACAGCCGTTGCTTCGCCCTATAACACGTTGATCAACTGGTACGATGGCTTCGATGCCAACAAGAGCCTGTCCAACCAGTGCTTTGCTGCTGAACGCCCCGCGTGCGAAGCCGGTTTGATCGCGCACCGCGACAAGACCGTGAGTGAATTGGGCGGGGCCATCAAAAGCAAGCCCGGCTATAACAGCGATACGCTTGCCGGCGATCTGAAGTGGGCCGGGGTCAAGTCGCGCAGCATCATCATCGGCAGCTACATGAAAAACCGAGCGGGTTTCATCCGCGCATACAAGAACGAGTGCTTCGATGACGGCTGCCGCGCCAATATCGAGGCTATCGCGCAAGGCATGATTGCCGGGCCGAGCTGGGGTCTGGATTATGATGCGAAACTGCAGGCGATCGCAGTGGTCGCCGTGCTTGAGGAAGCCTACCGTGCCAGCGCCCGCAACGAGGTCGAAAAGTCTAAGAAGAAGGCGGGCAAGTAGCCATGACCGCGACACGGCCAGCGACCGGCGTAATGTCGATCCTGTTCGTGGCGGCGGCGATCGCTCTGATCGGGATCGCGGGATGGATGGTCAGCCGCGACCCCTTCTTCTCTGGCGCGACGCATGAGGCGCAGGGCGAGGTGGTTGATCTGGAACGCTCGCGCGGGGGCAATGGCCTCGGCACCTATCGTCCGGTGGTGGTGTTCTGCGACGCGGGCGGGGCCGAGCGGCGGTTTGTTGGCAGCATTGGCAGCAATCCGCCCGACTACGCCCGCGGCGATAAGGTAACGGTGCGATATGATCCTGCCGCACCGGACAAGGCCGTGATCGATAGCTGGTCGGCGCGGCTGCTGGGGCCGGGGCTGGCTGGTGGCATGGGCCTGCTGCTGTTGTGGCTGGAGGCGCGGGCGCTCCGATCGGCATTGCGCGCCCGCCGCCGGGGGAAATGATCGGGGCAAAAATCGCGCCGCGGCGGAAGGCTCAGGCTTCAGGCGTGATCGAGCCGAGAATATCTGCAACGGCGGCGACCGGGCGTTCGGCCTCGACCCGTTCGGAATAGCGGTCTACCAGCTGTTCGGCATGGGGTCGCAGCAGCACGGTGAAGCGCACCAGTTCCTCCATCACGTCGACGATCCGGTCGTAATAGGCCGACGGCTTCATCCGCCCGGCCTCGTCGAATTCCATATAGGCCTTGGCGACCGACGACTGGTTGGGGATGGTGAACATCCGCATCCAGCGGCCCAGAATGCGCAGGGTGTTGACCGTATTGAAGCTCTGCGATCCGGCGTTCACCTGCATGACCGCCAGCGTGCGACCCTGGGTGGGGCGCATTCCCTGATAGGCGAGCGGCAGGTGGTCGATCTGCGCTTTCATGATGCCGGTGATGGTGCCGTGCCGCTCAGGGCTGCACCAAACCTGCGCTTCCGACCACAGCGAATGGGCGCGCAATTCGTGGACAGCGGGGTGATCGTCGCCGGGGAATTGATCGGGCAAGGGCAGGTCTGACGGATCAAAGATGCGTGTCTCGCAGCCGAAGAACTGCAGCAGGCGCGCGGCTTCCTCCACTGCAAGGCGCGAGAACGAGCGTTCCCTCAGCGAGCCATAAAGCAGCAGCACCCGCGGCGGCGGGTCGAGTTCGCCTAAGCCCAGCGCCGGGCGGGCGTGGACGTATTCGGGCCTCAGTGCGGGCAGATGATCTGGATCGGGTAGCGGGCGCAGGCGGGCGTATTCGGTCATGCCGGGTCTCCGGGAAAACGGGCGCGGGTGCGGTTGGCGAAGGCGACCAGCGACAGCATCACCGGCACCTCCACCAGCACGCCGACGACCGTCGCCAGCGCCGCCCCGCTCGACAAGCCGAACAACCCGATGGCGACCGCGACGGCCAGTTCAAAGAAATTCGAGGTGCCGATCAGCGCACAAGGCGCAGCAATCGCGTGTGGCACCCGCCACGCCCAGGCCCAGACATAGGCGGCGGCGAAGATGCCGTAGGACTGGATGATGATCGGCACCGCGATCAGCGCGATCAGCAGCGGATTGGCGATGATCGTGCCGGCCTGAAAGGCGAACAGCAGCACCACAGTTACCAAAAGTCCGATCACCGACCACGGCTTCAATCGTGCGGTGAACGCATCGACCGCCGCCGCATTGCCGCCGTTGCTGGCGATTACGCGGCTACGGGTCAGCGCGCCCGCCACCAGCGGGATCACCACATAGAGCGCGACCGACAGGAGCAGCGTTTCCCACGGCACGACAATCTCGGTTACGCCCAGCAGCAGCGCGACAAGCGGAGCGAAGGCCACGATCATCACCAGATCGTTCACCGACACCTGCACCAGCGTGTAGGCCGGATCGCCGCGGGTCATTTGCGACCAGACGAACACCATCGCGGTGCAGGGCGCAGCGCCCAACAGGATCAGCCCGGCGATGTATTCCTGCGCATCGGCACGGGGCAGCAGATCGGCGTAGAGATAGTCGAAGAACAGCACCGCCAGGGCTGCCATAGTGAAGGGCTTGATCAGCCAGTTGATCACCAGCGTGATGACCAGCCCCTTGGGCTTCTTGCCGATATCCTTGATGCTGGCAAAATCGACCCCGACCATCATCGGGAAGATCATCGCCCAGATGAGCACCGCGACCACCAGATTGACCGAGGCATATTCGAGCCCCGCCAGCACGCCGACCGCATCGGGCGCAGCCATGCCGAGGCCCAGCCCCGCCAGAATGGCAAGCAGCACCCACACAGAAAGGTAACGCTCGAACAGGCCGAGCGGGGAGGAGGAATCGTTCATGCAGCGGTTCCCTCAACCTTGCAGTCAGCGCCGAAGGCCAGCCCGGCTGACAGGTCGGAGCACATTTCGGGTGCACCGCCGCAGCAGTCCTGCATCAGGAACGTGAGAAGGCGGCGCATCCCCGGATAATCGGCGCGGTAACGGATCAACCGGCTTTCGCGTGCCGACTGCACCAGCCCTGCGCGCTCCAGCGTGGCGAGATGATGCGACATGGTGGAGGGCGGGACGCCCAGCCGTTCGGCAATCGCGCCGGCAACAATTCCCTCAGGGCCAGCGATTACCAGCATCCGGAACACCGCGAGCCGGGTTTCATGCGCAAGCGCACCCAGCGCATCGACGGCCCAGACTTGCGCATTGAGATCGTCCATTTGTGCCACCTTTCGATATTTCTCGAAATACGGCCGCGAATGGTTCAGTCAATCCATATTTCGAAGATCATCGAAGTATTCGCCGCTCGCTGCGGCTCACGCTCAGGCTTGGAAAGCCAGCGGGAGGAACATGGGTGAAGCCGTCGGTGGCGAGGCTTTCCCATTGCTCCGGCCGCATCGGCTGGCCTTCGGGAGAAAGCCATTGCCCGCCTTCGGGAAAGCGGGTGAACGCGGCAAGGTTGGCAGCGCGCTCGGCTGCCAGCGCGGCGACGTGGTCTTCAAGCGCCACATCACGCGCTGCCCAGTCGACCGGCATGTCCTGACAATAGGCGTTGTTGTTGCCGCCCTGCGAGCGTCCGAACTCGTCGCCTGCCGTCAGCATGATTGTGCCGGTCGAAGCGAACAGTGTGCCGAGCAGCGCGCGCGCATCGGCAGCACGGCGGGCGAGGATGTGCGGGTCATTGCTCGGCCCTTCGACCCCGCAGTTCCACGAGTGGTTTGTCCCATGCCCGTCGCGGTTATCCTCGCCATTGGCATGGTTGTGACGGTGTTCGTAAGCGACTGTGTCGGCCAGCGTGAAACCATCATGCGCGGCGAGGAAATTGATGCTGCGGCAGTCCGCGCCGAACAGGTCGGACGATCCGGCGATGCGGGTGGCGAATTCGCCGACAGTTGCCGTCCCGCGCCAGAAGCGGCGGACATCGTCGCGGTAACGGTCGTTCCATTCGAGCCAGTTCGCCGGAAAGCGCCCAAGCTGTTAGCCGCCCGGGCCAATGTCCCACGGCTCGGCGATCATCACCCGGTCGGCCAGCAGAGGCTCGGCGGCGAGCTCGGCGAAGATCGGGGCGTGCGGGTCAAAGCCGGGGCCGCGCGCAATCACGGGGGCGAGGTCGAAGCGGAAGCCGTCGATCCCGCAGTGCCGGACGAAGTGGAGAAGGGTGTCCGTCATCAACCGCCGCACCGCAGGATTGGCGAAATCGAGCGTGTTGCCGCAGCCGGTGTCGTTGATCAGCGTGCCGTCGGGAGCGCGGGCATAGGCGGCGGGGTCAAGGCCGCGCAGGGACAGAGTGCCGCCGTGAACATCGCTCTCGCCCGAGTGGTTGAACACCAGATCGAGCAACACCCCGATCCCGGCATCGTGCAATGCTGCCACAGTCTGGCGCAGTTCGGCCACGCCGCCGGGGCATAAGCCGGGGTCGAGCGCCATCATCGCCACAGGATTATAGCCCCAATGGTTCGCCAGGCCGAGCGGCGGCAGGTGGCGTTCATCGATCCAGGCGATGACCGGCATCAGCTCAACCGCATCGACATGAAGTGCCGACAAGTGCGCAATGACCGCCGGATGACCAATCGCGGCGATGGTCCCGCGCTGCTCTGGCGGCACATCGGGGTGGAGCAGGGTGAAGCCGCGCACATTGACTTCGTAAATCAACCCGCCGCGCCGGAAGCGGGGCGGGGCGGGAGCGACTTGCGGCAGCGGCCCTGCCACCACGGCGCGGGGGATGAGGTCGGCGGTGTCTTCGCCATGGATGCCAAGGCGCGGGTGCTGCACGAACCGCCGGTCAAGTTCGACCGCGTAGGGATCGACCAGCAGCTTGGCCGGATCGAACCACAGGTTGCGGTCGGGCGCATAGGTGCCGTGAGCGCGGTAGCCGTAGCGGGTGCCGGTGAGGTCGCCGGTAAGGGCAAGCGCCCATACATCGCCGGTGCGGGTCATCGGAAGGCGGGTTTCGGCCTCACCATCGAACAGGCACAACTCCAGCGCTTCGGCCAGCGGTGCGCGCACGGCGAAGCGGGTTGCGCCGCCCGCAACATGGGCGCCAAGCTCCGGCGTCACGTCACCACATCGGGCGCGGTTCGTCCGGAGTGGGCGGCAATCCCTGCAATGGCTTCGGCCGCCGCGATCAGATCGGCCAGCATCGCGGGCGTTTCCTCGGCCAGCCGCCCGTCCGGCGCTTCGTAGCGTTCGAGATAGACCCGCAAGGTTGCGCCTTCCGTCCCGGTACCCGACAGCCGGAACACGATCCGCGATCCGCAGGCGAACATCACCCGCAAGCCCTGCTTGTGGCTTTCCGAACCATCGACCGGATCGACATAGGAGAACTGGTCGGCGGCGGCGACGGTAAGCGGCCCGAAGACCTTGCCCGGCAGCCCCTCCAGCGAGCCCTCCAGCGCCGCCATCAGCGCACCTGCCTTGGCCGTTTCGATCGCTTCGTAATCATGGCGAGCGTAGTAATTGCGCCCGAACCGGGCCCAATGCTCCCGCCCCAGCTGAGCCACCGGCTTGCCCGTCACGGCGAGGATGTTGAGCCACAGCAGCACCGCCCACAGCCCGTCCTTCTCGCGCACGTGATCGCTGCCGGTGCCAGCGCTTTCCTCGCCGCAGATCGTGGCTTTGCCCGCGTCGAGCAGCGTGCCGAAGAACTTCCACCCTGTCGGCGTCTCCCATGCCGGGATGCCGAGCGCTGCGGCGACCTTGTCCGCCGCCGTGCTGGTCGGCATCGAACGCGCAATGCCCTTCAATCCCCCCGCATAGGCAGGCGCGAGATGCGCATTGGCGGCCAGCATCGCCAGCGAATCCGATGGCGTAATGAAAACCCCCTTGCCGATGATGAGGTTGCGGTCCCCGTCGCCGTCCGAGGCTGCACCGATAGTGGGCGCGTCTGCCGACATCATCAGGTGGTAAAGCTCTGCCGCGTGGACAAGGTTGGGGTCGGGGTGATGCCCGCCGAAATCCTCCAGCGGGACGCCATTGCGCACGGTGCCTGCGGGAAAGCCCAGACGCCCTTCGAGGATTTCGGTCGCGTATGGCCCGGTCACCGCATGCATCGCGTCGAACGCCATGGTCAGCGCGCCGCTGGCCACGGCGGCGCGGATTGCGGGGAAATCGAACAGCTCCTCCATCAGCGCGGCATAATCGGCGACGGCGTCAATAACCTCGACCACCATCTCGCCGACTTGGCTGGTGCCGGTGCGGTCAAGATCGACCGTGCCTTCCACCATCATCCAGCGGTCGATGGTCTGCGTGCGCGCATAGATCGCCTCGGTCACGGCTTCAGGTGCGGGGCCACCATTGGCGATGTTGTACTTGATGCCGAAATCCTCGTCCGGCCCGCCGGGGTTGTGACTGGCTGAAAGGATCAGCCCGCCGCTGGCGCCATATTTGCGGATCACGTGGCTCGCGGCGGGGGTAGAGAGGATGCCGCCTTGCCCCACCAGCACGCGCGCGTAACCATTGGCCGCCGCCATTTCGATCGCCCGCGCAATCACCGTGCGGTTGTGGAACCGCCCGTCGCCACCGATCACCAGCGTGGAGCCTGCCGGACGCTCCGCCACGTCGAACACGGACTGGATGAAATTCTCGGCATAGTTTGCCTGCTGGAACACCCGCACTTTCTTGCGCAAGCCCGATGTGCCGGGTTTCTGACCGTCAAACGGCGTGGTGGCGACAGTCGTGATCATCCCTGTTCCTCAAGCAATTGGCGGTAGAGCGCGGCATAGGCAGCGCCGCTTGCACCCCACGAAAAATCCGCTGCCATTCCGTTCTTCTGGAGCCGTTTCCACGCCGGCCCTTGCGCATAAAGATCGACCGCGCGGCTTACCGCCATCGCGAGCGCGCCGTGGCTGACAGCGTTCATCTGGATCCCGGTCGCGACCTCTGCGGCCAGCGCGGCGGGGTTGGCGTCGATCACTGTGTCGGCCAGCCCTCCGGTGCGCGAGACGACGGGGACGCACCCATAGGCGAGGCCGTAAAGCTGGGTGAGGCCGCAGGGTTCGAACCGGCTCGGGATCAGGATCGCATCGCCGCCGCCCTGCAAGCGGTGGGACAGGCCCTCGTCATAGCCCAGCTTCACGCCGATCCGCCCCGGATGGCGGGCGGCTGCAGAGAGGAAGGCACCCTCGATCTCGGCATCACCCGAACCCAACAGCGCCAGCCGCCCGCCGATCCCGACAAGGTGATCGAGCACGGTTTCGAGCACGTCCATGCCCTTTTGCCACGTAAGGCGGCTGACGACGATGAACAGCGGCCCGTCATCGCGGTCCAGCCCGAATTCCTGCTCGATTGCGCGCTTGTTCTTCGTGCGGGCGGCGAGCTTTCCGGCGGTGTAGTTGGCGGCAAGGTGCGGGTCGCTGGCCGGGTTCCATTCGGCGGTGTCGATCCCGTTGAGGATGCCGTGGACGCGGTTGGAACGCGCCAGCACCAGCCCTTCCAACCCCATGCCGAATTCGACAGAACGGATCTCGCCCGCATAGGTGGGGCTGACGGTGGTTATCGCATCGGCCAGCTGCATTCCGGCTTTCAGGAACCCGACCCCGCCGTAGCTTTCCACCCCGTCGACCGTCCAAGCCTCGGGCGGCAGGCCAAGCTTGGGGAAGATGTCGGCGGAGTAATAACCCTGAAACGCCATGTTGTGGATGGTGATGACACTCGGCACGATATGTCCGTCTGCCAGCGGGGCGAGCTTCAGATAGGCTGGTACCAGACCCGCCTGCCAGTCATGTGCATGGACAAGGTCGAAGCTTCGGCCCTTCACCGCGCCGCCCGCGATATCCGCAGCCGCACGCGCAAAGGCCGCAAACCGCCGCCAGTTATCGTCCCAGTCGCGGCCCGAGGCATCGGAATACGGCCCGCCTTCCCGCGCGAACAGTCCGGGCGCATCCAGCACCAGCAGCTTTGTCTCGCCCAGCTTGCCTGCCAGCAGCCGCGCCTTTTCGCCCAGCAGCGCATCCCATTTGTGGATTGCCTTGGCCTTCCCCAGCTTGGCCAGCACCGCCGGGTAGCCGGGGATGAAGGTCGTCACCTCCACGCCCTGTGCCGCCAGCGCGGCTGGAAGCGCGCCCGCCACATCGGCAAGCCCGCCAGTCTTCACCAGCCCCGCAGCTTCCGAGGCGACCGACAGGACTTTCATGCCCATGCTTACAGCCCCCCGTTGCTACAGCTTCGCCATCATGTCGCGGGTGACCAGCACCACGCCCTTTTCCGACACGCGGAAGCGCTGGGCATCCAGCACCGGGTCTTCGCCGATCACCAGTCCTTCGGGGATGCGGACGCCGGAATCGATGATCACCTTGTTGAGCCGCGCTCCGCGTCCGATGTTGCAATAGGGCAGGATCACCGCCTCCTGCACGTTGGAGTAGCTGCCGATCTTGACCCCGGTGAACAGCAGACTGCGGCGCACTTCGGAGCCCGAAATGATGCAATCGCCTGACACCAGTGAGGACACGGCAAACCCGCGCCGCCCGTCTTCATCATGCACGAACTTGGCGGGGGCCGCGACGACCGCATCGGTCCAGATCGGCCAGTCGCGGTCATACAGGTTCAGCTTCGGCACCGTGTCGGTGAGGTCGAGATTGGCCTCGAAATAGGCATCGAGCGTGCCGACATCGCGCCAGTATTCCTCGATTTCTTCCGCTGCACGAATGCAGCTGTTGGTAAAGCGGTGGGCGACCGCTTTGCCGTGTTTCACGATATAGGGGATGATGTCGCCGCCGAAATCGCGGCTGGACGCCGGATCAGCCGCATCGCGGCGCAATTGTTCGAACAGGAACTCGGTGTTGAAGACATAGATGCCCATCGATGCGAGCGCCATGCCCTCGTTCCCCGGAATGCCCGGCGGGTTCTTGGGCTTTTCGACGAAGGCGGTGATGGTGTCCTTCTCGTCGACCTGCATCACACCGAAGCCGGTCGCCTCCATGCGCGGCACCACAAGGCAGCCGACGGTGACATCCGCACCCGAATTGACGTGCTGTTGCAGCATCAATTCGTAATCCATCTTGTAGATGTGATCGCCCGCCAGGATCACCATGTATTTGGGCGCGAGGCTGGCGATGATGTCCATGTTCTGGAACACCGCATCGGCTGTGCCTTCGTACCACTGGTTTTCCGACACGCGCTGGCTGGCGGGCAGGATATCGAAGCTTTCGTTACGTTCGGGCCGCAGGAAGGTCCACGCGCGCTGCATGTGGCGGATCAGCGAGTGCGCCTTGTACTGCGTCGCCACCCCGATGCGGCGGATGCCGGAGTTGATCGCGTTCGACAGCGCAAAGTCGATGATGCGCGATTTGCCGCCGAAATAGACTGCCGGCTTGGCGCGGCGATCCGTCAGTTCCATCAAGCGGCTGCCGCGTCCGCCGGCCAGCACATAGGCCATCGCATCACGTGCGAGCGGCCTGCCCGAAGTTCTCTCGATCATCTTGTTCTCTCCCCAGAGATTTGTTGACGTTCTTATCCGTTGAATTTCAGCATTATCGTGGCGAGCGGCGGCAAGACGATATGTGCCGCCCCGTCCGTGGCCGTGACCTGTCCCATATTACCCTTGCCGCTGCCGCCGTAGATTTCGGCATCGGAATTGAGCACCTCGGCCCACACCCCGTCATGCGGCAACGGCAGGCGGTAGTGGGTGTGCAGCGCAGGCGTCATGTTGGCGATGACCGCAACCGGCGCGTCGCCCGGCGCCTTGCGCAGCCATGCAAAGACCGAATTGTCCGCATCGTCGGCGATCAGCCATTCGAACCCCTCGCCTTCGCAATCGCGGGCATGGAGCGCGGGCGTGGCGCGGTAGAGGCGGTTCAGGTCACGGATCAGGTCGGCCACGCCGCGATGCGCGGGCGCGTCCATCAGCTCCCAATCGAGGCTCCGCTCCTCGCTCCATTCGCGGCGCTGGGCGAATTCCTGCCCCATGAACAGCAGCTTCTTGCCGGGATAGCCCCACATCATCGCATAGTAGGCGCGCAGATTGGCGAATTGCTGCCACTCATCGCCGCTCATCTTGCCGAGGATCGTGCCTTTGCCATGCACCACTTCGTCATGGCTCAATGGCAGGACGAAATTTTCGAAGAAGGCATAGACCAGCCCGAAGGTGATCTCTGAGTGGTGATGCTTCCGGTAAATCGGATCACGCGCCATGTATTGCAGCGTGTCATGCATGAAGCCCATGTTCCACTTGAACCCGAAGCCCAAGGCGGTGCGCGGGCCTTCATCGAACGCGGGTTGGGAGACGCCGGGCCACGAGGTCGATTCCTCGGCAATGGTCATTACGCCTGCGTGGGAGCCGTAAAGCGCGCGGTTGGTGGCGCGCATGAATTCCACCGCTTCCCAGTTCTCGCGCCCGCCTTCGGCATTGGGGATCCATTCGTCCGCTTTGCGCGAATAATCGCGGTAGAGCATCGAGGCGACGGCATCCACGCGCAACCCGTCGACATGGTACTGCTCGGCCCAGAACAGCGCGTTGTTCACGAGGAACGAGCGCACTTCCTTGCGCCCGAAATTGTAGATCGCGGTGTTCCAGTCGGGGTGGAAGCCGAGGCGCGGGTCTTCGTGTTCGTACAATGCCGTGCCGTCGAAGCGGGCAAGGCCGTGCTCGTCCACGGGGAAGTGCGCGGGCACCCAGTCGATCAACACGCCCACGCCTGCGCGGTGCGCGCCGTCGACGAAGCGCGCGAAGCCCTCGGCATCGCCGAAGCGGGCAGACGGGGCGTATAGTCCGGTCGTCTGGTAGCCCCAGCTGGGGTCATAGGGGTGTTCGCTGACGGGCAGGAACTCGATATGGGTGAAGCCCATTTCGGTGACGTAGGGGATCAGGCGCGCGGCCATTTCGTCCCAGGTCAGGAACCAGCCATTGTCGTCCCGCTGCCACGAGCCGGGGTGGACTTCGTAAATCGAAATCGCCTCGCGCCGGGGATCGACGCTGGCCCAGTGGGCGCAGTGGGCATCGTCGCCCCATTCGCGTTTGCCCGGCACTGCCACGATGCTGGCGGTCTTGGGGCGGAGTTCACTGGCGAAGGCGAAGGGATCGGCCTTTAAGGGCTGCACCGTGCCATCGGGGCCGGTGATGCGGTATTTGTAGGCCGTGCCTGCGCCGATGTCGGGGATGAAAATCTCCCACACGCCGATATCCACGCGGCGGCGCATCATGTGCGCCGCGCCGTTCCAGCCGTTGAAATCGCCGACGACGGTCACGGCGAGCGCATTGGGCGCCCAGACCGCGAAATGGACGCCGTCTGCGCCCTGATGCGCGATCACATGCGCACCCAGCTTGTCGAACAGGCGCAGGTGCGTGCCTTCGGCGATCAGGAAATCATCCATCGGGCCAAGCACCGGGCCGAAGCTGTAGGGGTCTGTCACCCACCATTCATTGCCGAAACCCCGGCAGCGATAGCGGATCGGCTTGGGCTTCCCGCGCAGTTTGCCTTCGAACACTCCGCGATCATCGACGCGGGCCATTTTGCCCAGCTTGCCGCCTTTCAGCGAGAACGCCTCGGCTTCCTCCGCCCCGTGCAGGATCGCACGGGCGAAGGTGCCTTCCGGCCCTTCATGGGGGCCAAGCAGCGAGAACGGATCGGCATGCGACCCATCGAGCAGTGCAGCGATGGCGCTTGCCGGTGGTTTCACATCACACCCCAGATATCGCGGGCATATTCGCTGATCGTACGATCGGACGAGAACCAGCCGACATTGGCGATGTTCTGGATCGCCGATTCCCGCCAGCCGCGCCGGTCGCGCCAGCGGTCATCCACGTCGCGCTGGGCGGCGGCATAGGCATCGAAATCGGCGGCCACCATGAACCAGTCAGAGCTGTAAAGCGCGTCCATCAGCCCGCGATAGCGCGCCGGTTCATCCGGGCTGAACACGCCGTTGGCAATGGAGTTGACCGCCTGCGCCAGTTCGCGGCTGCTTTCGATCACGGCGCGGGGGATGTATCCATCTGCGCGCTTGGCCGCGACTTCCTCTGCCGTCATGCCGAAGATCACGATGTGATCGCGCCCGACCTTCTCCATGATCTCGATATTCGCGCCGTCCAGCGTGCCGATGGTCAGCGCGCCGTTGAAGGCGAACTTCATGTTGCCGGTGCCGGAAGCTTCCATCCCGGCGGTGGAGATCTGTTCGGACAGGTCGGCGGCAGGGATGATCCGTTCGGCCAGGCTGACGTTGTAATTGGGGACGAACACTACCTTCAGCAATTCGCCCACGCTGGGATCGCAATTGATCCGTTTGGCGATGTCGTTGGCGAGTTTGATGATGACCTTGGCGGTGTGATAGGTCGGCGCGGCTTTCCCGCCGAAGATTTTCACGCGCGGCACCCAGTCGCGTTCGGGATGGCTGCGGATCTGGTCATACAGCGCGACCGTCTCGATCAGATTGAGCAGCTGGCGCTTGTATTCATGGATGCGTTTGATCTGCACATCGAACAGCGCATCGGGATCCAGCCGGATGCCGGTAATCTCGCGCAAGGTGTTCGACAGATCGACCTTGTTGGCGCGCTTCACCTCGTCCACCCGCTCGGCGAAGGCAGCATCCGTGGCAAAGGCTGACAGGTTGGCGAGTTGTTCGGCCTCGGCAAAGAAGCCATCGCCGATCGCTTCGCGCACCAGCCCCGTCAGGCGCGGGTTCGACTGGTGCAGCCACCGGCGCGGAGTGACGCCGTTGGTCTTGTTGTTGATCCGGTCAGGATAAAGCTTGTGGAGATTGGCGAATACCGTCTGCTTCATCAGATCGGTGTGCAGCGCGGCCACCCCGTTGACGCTGTGCGCGCCCACGAAGGCAAGGTTCGCCATCCGCACCCGGCGCTCGCCATGTTCGTCGATCAGCGAGATCGCGGCGATCGCGGCATCGTCCAGCCCGGCCTTGCGCGCCTCGCGCAGCACATGCGCATTGATCGCATAGACGATCTGCATATGGCGCGGCAGCAGGCGTTCGAACAGCGGCAGTGGCCAGCTTTCCAGCGCTTCGGGCAGCAGGGTGTGGTTGGTGTAGCCGATGGTGGCGCGGGTGATGTCCCATGCTTCGTTGAAGGCGAGACCGTGCTGGTCTATCAGCAGCCGCATCAATTCGGCCACCGCCACCGAAGGGTGGGTGTCGTTAAGCTGGATCGCCGCCTTTTCGGGCAGGGTGCGGATGTCGCCGTAATACTGGACGTGGCGGCGGACGATGTCCTGAATGCTTGCCGACGAGAAGAAGAACTCCTGCCGCAGCCGCAATTCCTGTCCCGCCGGAGTGGAATCCGCCGGATACAGCACCCGCACCAGACTGTCGGCCCGCACTTGCCCGGCGAGCGCGCCGGCGTGATCGCCCGCGTTGAAGGCGTCGAGTTGGATCGGGTCCATCGCATTGGCGGTCCACAGCCTCAGCGTGTTGACCCGCTTGCCCTGCCAGCCGACCACCGGGGTATCGACCGCGGTTGCCTCGATCTTTTCGCCCGGGCTCCATTTGATCTTGCCCGCGTCGCTGCTGACCTCGCCGCCGAAGCCGACAAGGTAGGAACTTTCGCGCCGTTCAAACTCCCACGGGTTGCCGTGGGCGAGCCATGTTTCGGGCAGTTCCACCTGCCAGCCATCGTCGATCCGCTGGCGGAACATGCCGTTGATGTAGCGGATGCCGTAGCCGAAGGCGGGAATATCAAGGCTGGCGAGGCTTTCCATGAAGCACGCCGCCAGCCGCCCGAGCCCGCCATTGCCAAGCGCGGCATCAGGTTCCAGCTCCTCAAGTGCCGCCAGATCGAACCCGTGTTCGCGCAGCGCCTGTTCCATCTCGCGGGTGCAGCCGAGGTTTGACAGGGCATCGCGCAGCAGGCGCCCGATCAGAAATTCGAGGCTGAGGTAATAGACCCGCTTGGCACCTGCATCATGGGCGCGGGCTGTGGAGGTGAACCAGTTGTCGATGATATCGTCGCGCAGAGCGAGCACAGTGGCATTGTACCAGTCATGCGGCTTGGCCGCGCGTTCGGTCTTGCCGACGCGGTGGCGCAGGGCGCTCACGATGCGGGCGTCGAGTTCCCCAGATTTGCCATTCGGGCTCGTTGTCACGCGGCGCACACTCCCTGTTTTCATCTTGCGGGGCATTGTGAGGGGCAAGCGTGACCGGCACGATCACAATCGGCCGATGCCCCCCAAGCCTCGGTCCTACACTAAGCAGCAGTGATGCATTGCAGCAATCGCCGAAATGGCCCGACAGTCGTATTCATGCGGCCAAAGGCGTGCGGATTGCTTGCCAAGCCGCGCAGCCACCCCGATGCAGGGGGTGAAGCCAGAGGAAAGGGCACGGGTGGAGCAACTGCACGCATTGGCACAGGCCTGCGGCGTCGCGCGCGAATGGACCGATGTCGAAGGGCGCGGCCAGCAGGTCGCGGACGCGGCGCTGGTGGCGGTGCTGACGGCGCTGGGCCATGAGGCCGGGAGCGAGCGCCAGATTGCGCGCAGCCTTGCCGAAGTCGCAGCACGGCGCGCGCACTTGCCGCCGATGCTGGTGGCAGATGCGGGCGCTATCATCGATCTGCCGCTGACCGCCCGCCGTGCCGAAGCCACAGGGGAGGACGGCGTCACCCGCCCGTTGGCAATGGAGGGCAACCGCCTGACCGCTCCGGCAATGGCGGGCTATTACGACCTTGTGATCGATCGCCGGGCGCTCAAGCTGGCGGTGGCCCCGCCCAAATGCCCGCTGCCTGACGCCAGCATGCGCCGCCCGTGGGGGGTCTCGCTGCAAATCCCGGCGTTGCGGGGGGAGCGGGCATCGCCTTTCGGCACCTTCGGCGAACTGGCCGAGGCGGCACGGCATCTGGGCGCGGCAGGGGCCGACGCGCTGGCGATCAACCCTGTCCACGCGCTGTTTCCCGGCCACGGCGAGGGATACAGCCCCTATTCGCCGTCGAGCCGCCTGTTCCTCAACGGCGCGCTGGGCGATCCGGCGCTGGCAGGCCTGCCGCCGCTGGGCGCTGATGCGGGCGCTGCGCTGATCGACTGGGCGGATGCTTTGCCGCGCCGCTTGGCCGAATTGCGCAAGGTGTTCGCCGCACTCACCCCGGCGCAGCTTGCCCGCGTAACATCGCCCGATGACGCAATGCTGCATCGCCATGCGCTGTTCGACGCGCTGGATTGCCACTTCCGCCCGCACGGCGCGCATGGCTGGCGCGATTGGCCCGCAGCGTTTCGCGATCCGGCAGGCGAGGCCGCGACCCGTTTTGCCGCCGAGAACCCGGACGAGATCGCCTTCCACCTGTTCGTGCAATGGCTGGCACGGCAAGGGCTGGCGGCTTCGCAGGCCGCCGCCAAGGGCGCCGGCATGGGCATCGGCCTGATCGGCGACCTTGCCGTCGGGGTCGATCCGTCGGGCAGCGATGCGTGGTCGCTCCGCCATGCGATGCTGGACGGGCTGACCATCGGCGCGCCGCCCGATCCTTTGGGGCCACTGGGGCAGAACTGGTCGATCACAGGCTTTTCGCCCGAAGGCCTGCGCGCCTCCGCCTATGCGCCATGGATCGCGATGATCCGCGCAGGGTTGGCGGCTGGCGGGGGCTTGCGGATCGACCATGCTTTCGGCCTGGCGCGGCTCTGGGTCATCCCCGAAGGCGGCGCGACACGGGACGGGGCCTATCTGTCCTATCCCTTCGACGACCTCATCCGCCTCGCCACATTGGAAGCACACCGAGCAGGCGGGCTGATCATCGCCGAGGATCTCGGCACCGCGCCATACGGTTTCACGCAGGCGGTTACCGAGCGGCAGATGTTGGGAATGCGCGTCTTGTGGTTCGAGCGCGCCGCCGATCACGGCTTTATCGGCGCAGGCGATTACGAACCGCTCAGCGCCGCGATGAGCGGGACGCATGACACTGTGACTGTCGCCGGATGGTGGCGCGGGCGCGATCTGGACTGGGCCGAAAAGCTCGGCCGCCTGCCCGAAGGCACCTTGCGCGCAGAGGCCGAGGCGATCCGGGACTGGGACCGCGGTCTGCTTTGGTCGACGCTCGACCACACCGCACCTCGTCCCGCGCCGGAAGACCCTGCGCCCGTTGTCGACGCCGCAATCGCCCACATCGCCCGCACGCCCAGCGTCATCGCGCTGGTCTCGCTGGAGGATATGCTGGCTATCGAAGAGCAGCCCAATCTGCCCGGCACCATCACCGAGCATCCCAACTGGCGCCGCCGCCTTGATGCGCCGGCCGGCACCGTGCTGGCCAATGAAGCGGTCCGGCACCGCTGCGCGATCTTGAGTGCGGGGGACCTGAGCGGGGCGGGTCTGTTCGCAAGCGACATTTGCGCCTAAAGAAGCGGCGTTCGCCCTGCGTTCATTGCCCCCTGTTGCTGCCCCTTGCCCGTGTCCGGACCACCCATGGCCTCCACCGTCCTGCTTGAGCAGGCCTATCTCGCCCACCGCGACCGCTTGCTGCGCTTCCTGCGCGCGCGCGGCGCAGGGGATGCTGCGGAGGATCTGTTGCAGGACCTGTGGTTGCGGCTGGCAGCGGCGCCCGACCTTCAGGCTGCGACCGGCCTTGCCTACATGATGCGCGCCGCTGACCGGTTGATGATCGACCGTTACCGGGCCGTGCGGCAGGCGAATTTGCGCGACAGGGCCTGGGCCGAGGCGCAGCCGGGTCTCACCGATGACATCGCGCCCGCGCCCGACGCCGAGCGCGCCATTGCCGCGCGCCAGCAGGTTGCCGCAGTCGAAAAGGCGCTGGGCGAAGTCGGCGAACGCGCCGCCGCGATGTTCCGCCGCCACCGTATCGAAGGGGTTTCGCAGCGCCAGATTGCCGACGAATTCGGCGTCAGCCTCAGCACGGTCGAAAGCGATCTGAGGCGCGCTTACGGCAAGGTTGTCGCTATCCGGAGGGCGATCGATGAGGCTTGAGGCGATCGGCTCCGTCTTGCTGGCAGGAGAACTTGTGTGATGACACCTGACCAGCCACCACAGACACAGGCGCTCGAATGGGCGATGCTGACGCGCGATCCCGATTTTGTCGATTGGGACGGCTTTACCGCATGGCTTGAAGCCGATGCAGCGAACGCGGCGGCCTATGATGCGGTGCAATTCGCGCTGGTCGAGGCGGACGCGGGGCTTGCCCCTTTGCCTGAAGTCATGGCCGCCAATGATAACCCGCCCGCATGGTTCATGCAGCATCGGGCATGGCTGGGCGGGGCTGTGGCCGCTTCGCTGGTGCTGGCGATATCGTTCCTGTTCTGGCTCGGCCCGAGGGGGGAGACGCTTTACGCGACCGCTCCGGGCGAGACGCAGCTGATCGCCCTGGATGATGGCAGCACAGTGGAACTGGCGGGCGGCAGCCGGCTTGCGGTGCTGGATGCGCGTGCGGCGCGGCTTGAGGCCGGGCAGGCGCTGTTCACCATCCGCCATGACGCCGCCGATCCCTTCGTGCTCACAGCGGGCGCGGACCGGCTGGTCGATGCAGGCACGGTGTTCGATGTGCGGCTGGCGGGCGAAACGCTCGATCTCGCTGTGGCCGAAGGCGCGGTGATCGTGAACCCGCAGGCACAAGCGCTGCGGGTTGACGCGGGCGAGCGGGCGCTGCGGACCGACGGTCGTTACCGCAAGCTGGCGGTCGATGGCGCGGCGGTCGGCGAATGGAGCCGAGGGCGGATCACGTTCGAAGCGGACAGCCTTGCCGAGATCGCCGCCGAACTCACCCGCGCCACCGGCCAGAACTTTACCAGCGCCAACACGGTGACGCGCCTGTCGGGCAGTCTTTCGACCGAAGATGTGCGCGCCGATCCCCGTTCGCTTGAAGCTTTGCTCGGCGTCAAGGTGCGCCAGCAGGGGGCCGGATGGGTGATCACGGCTGAATGATGCGATGAAAGCCTTCGCGCCTCTTGCTGCAATCGCTGTGCTGGCGGCGCCTGCGCCGCTGGCTGCGCGCGTCGTCGATCTGGCGATTCCGGCCGGCACGGTGTCCGAGGTCGCAATCGGCATTGCGCGGGCAACCGATGCCAGCATCGTGATCGCCGACCCTGCGCTCGGGCGGCAACAGGTTGCGGGGATCAAGGGCCGGATGGACGCCGAAAGCGCGGTCAAATCCCTCGCGCGGGCCAGTGGGATGCAGGCGGTCAAGGTCGGGCCGAAAGCATGGCGGCTGGTGGCAGCACCGCGCCGCGCCGTAACAATGCCGCGCGCCCGCCCGGTCAGGGCCGCGCCTGTCTCCGTCAGCACTGCGCCTCCGCCCGAGGTGGAAGGCGCGCCGATCATCGTCACCGCCAGCAAGCGCGACCTGACCTTCAGCGAAGTAGCCGGGCAGGTGACGCTGCTCGATGGCAGAGCGCTCGAACGCGGCGGGGTTGGCGGGACCGAGAAGATCATGCAGCGCGCCGCGACCGTCAGTTCGACCTATCTCGGCAGCGGGCGCAACAAGCTGTTCATTCGCGGGATCGCCGATTCCAGCTTTACCGGGCCGACACAGGCAACCGTGGGCCAGTATTTCGGCGACCTGCGGCTGTCCTACAACGCGCCCGACCCCGATCTGCGTCTGTCCGACATGGAGCGGGTGGAGATTCTCGAAGGGCCGCAAGGCACGCTGTATGGCGCAGGGTCATTGGGCGGCATCATCCGGCTGGTGCCGCGCGCGCCGCAGCCCGGCGAGGCCAGCCTTACGTTCTCGGGCGGGGCGAGCGCCATTGCCAATGGCGAGCCGGGCGGCGATGCCCATGCCACGCTCAACCTGCCACTGGTGGGCGAGACTGCAACCTTGCGCGCCAATATCGATGTGGCGAGCCTTGGCGGCTATATCGACAAGCCCGAAATCGGCCGCCGTAATGTCAACCGCACGGCGATTGTCTCGGGCAGAGCGGCCCTGCGCGTCGATATTGCTGCTGATTGGAGCGCCGATGTGATCCTGCTGGGGCAGGACACCGAGGCTGACGATAGCCAGTATGCCGACCGCAATGGCACGCGGCTGATCAGTTCGGCGCAGGTAACCGAAGGCAGCCGGGCGCAATATGGGCAGGCACAGCTGGTCGTCAGCGGGCGAATCGGTGATGTTCGCATCAAGTCCTCGACCGGGATCGGCGCGCAGGACCTGACCGAGCGGTACGACGCCAGCGCCTCGGGTGCCGGTGCAACGCCGCGCCTGTTCAGCCAGCGCAATGAAACGCGGATGATCGCCAATGAAACGCGCATCTGGCAACCGGTTGGCGCGCATTTCGGCTGGGTGCTCGGCACCAGCGTAATCGACAATCGCAACACCCTGACCCGCGCGCTGGGCCTTGCGGGCCAGCCTCCGTCGGCCTCCACCGGGGTCGAAAATACCGTGTTCGAAATCACCGGCTATGGCGAGGCGAGCTACCGCCTGTTTCCGGCGCTGACGCTCACGGGCGGGTTGCGGGCCACCAATGTCGAAATCGGCGGGGAGGGCGAGAACGTGCCGCTCCAGATCGCGCTTGCCAACCGCGCCGTCACGGCCGAGCGGCGCGAGACCGCCTATCTGCCGTCCGCTTCGGCGCTGCTGGACATCGGCGATCAGGGCCGCGCCTATCTGCGCTATCAGGAAGGCTTCCGCCCCGGCGGGCTGGCGGTCTCGGGCGATTTCGTGCGCCAGTTCCGTTCCGACCATGCGCGCACGGTGGAATTGGGCGGCGGCTGGGGCCTGCCGGGGCGGGGCGCTTTCGACCTTGCCGCCAGCATCTCCTACACCCGCTGGCGCGATATCCAGGCCGATTTCATCGACGATGGCGGCCTGCCGTCCACCGCGAATATCGGCAACGGGACAATCTGGGCGGCGAGCGTTTCCGGCAGCGTCCGCCTCGCCCCCGGTTTGCGGGCCGAAGCTGGCGCGACGCTCAATGACAGCGACGTGGACGAGCCGGTGTTCATCGCGCTCGCCCGCCTCAGCCGTATTCCCAACATTGCGCGTTTCTCCGGACGGGCGGGGCTGGCGTGGCGGCGCGCCTTCGACAATGGCACCGCGCTGGAGGCTGATGGCTGGGTCAGCTATGTCGGCAAATCGCGGCTGGGGATCGGGCCGGAACTGGGCGAACTGCAGGGCGATTACCTCGACAGCGGGCTGATCCTTCGCTTTGGGCGGGAAAACGCCGGGCTGACCCTCTCCATCACCAATCTCGCGGGCAGCGAAGGGAACCGCTTTGCGCTCGGCACGCCCTTTTCCACGGGCCGCGCGCAGATCACGCCGCTCCAGCCGCGCACCATCCGGATCGGGTTCGACACGCGCTTCTGAGAGTTTTTTCGTCGCAAGGCCCAAGGTCGCGGCGCGGTGCCTCCGTCTTCTGATCAAAGGATCAGGAGGAACCCCCCGAAATGCACCGCACGCTTCTTGCAGGCACCGCGCTTGTCGCCATCGCCCAACCCTTGGCCGCGCAGACCGTAATCTCGACCGCGCGCACCACGCCGGTCGTCACATCGACCGTCAATGGCGGCCAGCCCGCCGACGTGCGGATCGAAACCGCCGGATCGGTCACTGTCACCAGCGGCACGGCGGTCACGGTCGACAGCAACAACTCTGTCACCAATGCGGGCAACATCACGATCAGCAATGCCGACAACGCGACCGGTATTCTGGTGACAGGCAACCGCACCGCCAACATCACCAATTCCGGCACGATCACCATCGACGAGACCTACACCGCGACCGACAGCGACAATGACGGCGATATCGACGGGCTGTTCGCCATCGGCACGGGGCGCGCCGCGATCCGCATTGATGGCGCGCTGACCGGCAATCTCGTCCACACCGGGACGATTGTGGTCGAAGGCAACAATTCCGCAGGCATCCGCGCCTCAGGCCCGATCACCGGCAATGTCACGCATGAAGGCCGCACCACTGTCACCGGCAACAATTCGCTGGGCGTCGGCTTGGGCGATGTGTCGGGCAATGTCCGGCTGGCGGGCGAGATCATAGCGCGCGGAGCCAACACGCAGGGCGCGGTGCTGGCGGGCGATATCGGCGGCGCGCTGCGGGTGCAAAGCACGATGACGGTCAGCGGCTATCGCACTGTGCCTGCGCCTGCAGACGTCTCGCGGCTCGATGCTGACGATCTGCTGCAAGGCGGCAGCGCGCTGGTGATCGAGGGCAATGTCGCGCGCGGCATCATCTTCGAGATTCCCCCGGCAGACCTGATCGCAACCGACGCTGACGAGGACAAGGACGGGATCGAGGATGCCAAGGAAGGCACCACCCGCATCCTTGCCTTCGGCAGCGCGCCTGCCGTCCAGATCGGCTCGGCGACCGACGATATCGTGATTGGCGCGACCCAGGGCACGGCCAGCGGTTTCGGCATCATCATGTCGGGCATCGTCGCTGGTGACGGGGTCTATGCCGGGGTGAACGGAACGGGCATGCGCATCGGCGGACGCGGCGGCGATGTGACCATCGCGGGCGGGATGCAGATCAACGGCCAGATCGGCGGCGCGGCGCGCGGGGCCAATGCCACCGGGCTCCATCTGGGAGCAGGCACAACCTTGCCCGAACTGCGCAACAGCGGCACCATCGTCGCCACTGTGACCGGCACCACCACGGGGCAAGCGACCGCGCTGCAGATCGACGAGGGCGCATCGCTGCCGGTTCTGCGCAACGCCAAGTCGATCACCGCGACATCGGTAAAGGACGGCAGCGCCTTTGCCATTCTCGACCGGTCAGGCACGCTTGGCCTGATCGAGAACAGCGGCGCGATCAGCGCCAGCGGGGCCGAGGCAACCTCGACCCGCAACGTCGCGATCGATCTTTCCGCTCGCACCGGCGACAGCATCATCCGCCAGACCGTGGTCGCGGCCGGCAATTCCGCGCCCTCGATCACCGGCGATATCCGCTTCGGCAGCGGTTCCGACCTGCTCGATCTGGCCGACGGGGTGGCGAGCGGCAACATCACCTTCGGCGGCGGCACCAACCGTTTCCTGCTCAGCGGGGATGCACTGTTCAGCGGCAATGCCGATTTCGGCGGCGGGGCCGGCACGCTCAGCATCGCCAATTCAGCGGCGTTTTCGGGCAAGCTGCTGGCTTCGCAGAATGTCGCTGTGAATCTGTCGGGCGGGACGCTGGTGCTGAACGGCCCGACTACCATCGCCAGCCTTGATGTCGGCGCCACCGGCGTGATCGGCGCGACCCTTGGCGGCGCGGCTGGCACCAACACCGCAATCACCGTGACCGGTAATGCCGCCTTCGCTGCGGGTTCCAAGATCCGCGTGCGCCTTGCCGATCTCAACACATCGGGCGGCACCTATGCGGTAATCTCGGCAGGCAGCCTGACCGGCGCGAGCAATCTTGCCGCCGATTCTGCGCTGGTGCCGTTCCTCTACAAGGCATCACTGGCGGTCAGCGGCAACACCATCAATGTCGCGATCAACCGCAAGGCGACCGGCGAGCTTGGCCTCAATGCGACGGAAAGCGCGGCCTTCGACCGGCTGTTCACCGCGCTTGGCGAGGATGACAAGGTCGCCGACCTGTTCCTCGGCATCGGCACGGCCGAGGTGTTCCAGGCCTATGTCGCCCAGACCTTGCCCGATCACGCGGGCGGCACGTTTGAAGGCCTGTCGAGCGGGATCCGCGCTTTCGACCGGCACTTCATGGACCCCAGTTCCCCGTTCGACGAAGAGGGCAAGTTCCGCATCATCGCAGATTTCGCCAACTGGAACGCCACGAAGGATCGCGGCCAGTCCGCCGATTTCGATCTCAGCGGATTGGGGTTCCGGGGCGGGGTGGAATACCTCACCAGGTTTGGCGCTTTCGGCGTCACCGGGACATGGATGTGGAGCAAGCACAATTCCGGCCTGTTCGACAATTCGGTGCTGGGCGACAATTACGAAGGCGGCGTCCACTGGCGCGGCAAGTTCGGTCCTGTTGTCAGCTTTGCCCGGGTCGGAGCGGGCAAATCGGACTTCTCGGGCAGCCGTGTCTTTGCGGGCGGCACCGGCACCAATGCGGTCAATTACACCATCAGCCGTGACTGGAGCGGCGATTTCGTCTCGGCCAGCGGCGGCGTATCGATCGAGGGCGGCGGGCAATTCTTCTTCTTCCGCCCTTCGCTGGTGGTCGATTACCTGCGGCTCAAGGAAGACGGCTACACCGAAACCGGCGGCGGTGATGCGTTGAACCTGACGGTCGAGGGCCGATCGAGCAAGGAAGTCGGCATCAATGGCGCTGTCGCCGTGGGCGCTGACCTGTGGGGGATGCAGGCGCGCGATAGCGGCTGGTTCCGGCTTGAGGCCGAGGGTGGCTGGCGCGAATTGCTGACCAGCGATCTTGGCGCAACCCGCGCCCGGTTCGGCGATGGCGGGCAATTCACGCTCAACCCTGAAGGACGCGATAGCGGCTGGTTCGCCCGCGCCCGCGCTCTGGGCGGGGACGGTTCCTACAAGATCGCCGGTGAAGTCGGGCTGGAGCAGCAGTTCGGCAATATCGGTTACAGCTTGCGCGCGTCGGTCCGCTTCGGCTGGTGACGCGCGCGGGTGCCGGCCTTGTTATGCCCCCCGCACTTGAGGCCGGCACCCCTTTTTTGCTGAAAGCGAAGCCGCAGTCAGACCGACGCTGTTTCCAGACGTTCGATCAGCGAAGCGATATCGGCAATAGCAAGATCATGGGCCGCGATCAGATCGCCGATGTCGTCGATCCGCGCCATTTCGCCATCGTCGCGCATGATCGAACAGATCACCGCCGCATCGCCCGCGCCCGCCAGCCGCGCCAGATCGATTGCCGCCTCGCAAGCGGCAGGGCGCGCCAGCACGCCGCCTGCCTGCGCGATCAGCGGGAAGACGTGGCCGGGTGAGTGGATATCGGCAGATGTCGCTCCGTCCGCCATCGCGACCTTGACCGTATGCGCACGGTCGGCAGCGGAAATGCCGGTCGACACGCCGTGGCCAGCCTCGATCGAGCGGGCGAAAGGCCGCCCCGTCTGGCGCGCAGTGCCGGGGTTCACCAGCGTCAGGCCCAACTGGTCGGCCCGCTGCGGCGTCACCGCCAGGCAGATCAGCCCGCGCCCGTAAGTCGCCATGAAATTGACCGCTTCGGGCGTGACATGGCGCGCGGCGATCATCAGGTCGATGTCACCGCCGCGCAGCCGGTCGCCCGCGATGACGACAATGCGCCCTGCCGCAACCGCCGCCAGCGCCCCATCGAGCCCGGCGTCCAAGCCAGCCCCGCTCACGCCAGATCCCTTCCCGCAGCAAAGCTCTTGGCGCCGAGCACCACCTGCTTGCCCACCAGCTCCAGCTGGCCCCGCGCGCGTTCATCCAGACATTCGCCATCGGGCGAGAACAGCCCGCGATAGGTGCGGATCGTCGCCCCCATCGGGGTCGGCCAGCCGCGCAGGGCATGGGTGATCGCCCGCATGGTGAGCAGCGTGCTCATCGACGCCTGATCGCCGAAAGCGGTGGCGATGAGGCCGACGGCGCGGCCATCAAGGTAAGGGCGTTCGTCGCGGGACAGGTCTTCAAGGTAATCGAGCGCGTTCTTCACCACGCCCGAAATCGTGCCGTGATAGCCGGGCGCCGCGATCAGCAAGCCATCGGCTGCGCGCACAGCCGCGACCATTTCCGCACCCTGCGAGGGATCGTGCAGCGGGCCGAGGTAATGCGGCAGCGCGGTCAGGTATTCTCCGCCGAACACCGTTACTTCCGCGCCGCCCTCTGCCGCGACGCTGGCAGCAAGGCGCAGGGCCTGCTCGGTGGAGGAGCCGGGGTTGACCGTGCCGCCAAGGGCTACGATTCGGGTCATGCGGGGGTAATCCTTTCGGTGATGTAGGCAGCAAGACGCGCGGTTTGCACGTCCGTGAAATGCAGGCCAAGCTTGGTGCGCCGCCACAGCACGTCATCGGCGGTGCGCGCCCATTCGTGAGCGATGAGGTAATCGACTTCGGCTGCGGTCAATCCGTGGCCGAAAGCCTCGCCCAGATCGGCTGGCGCGGCCGCATCGCCGAGGAAGGTGGCAGCTATAGTGCCGTAAAGCCTGATCAGACGGTGAGCCTCCGCGTCGCCAAGGAAGGGATAGCGCGCGGCCAGATCTGCGGCGAGGGCGGGTGCATCGAACCGCCCGAAATCGCCGCCGGGCAGGAACGCCTTGCCGGTCCAGTCATCGCCCGCCAGCACGGCCAGGAAGGGCGCCAGCTGGCTGATCGCTTCGACGCTGAGTTCGCGGTATGTGGTGATCTTGCCGCCGAACACCGACAGCAGGGGCGCAACGCCGCCCGTCCCGCCGTCAAGTTCGAAGCTGTAGCCGCGGGTCGCAGCCTCGGGCTTGCCGGAGCCGTCATCGATCAGCGGGCGTACCCCGGAATAGGTCCAGACCACGTCTGCAGGGGTCACGGCTTTGCGGAAATACTCCGATGCGCCTGCGCACAGGTAAGCGATTTCATCAGGGCTGGCGCGGACTTCATCAAGGCTGCCGTCGTGATCGACATCGGTGGTGCCGATCAGGGTGAAGTCCTGCTCGTAGGGGATCGCGAAGAAGATGCGCCCGTCAGGCAGCTGGAAGAAATAGGCGTAATCGTGATCGAACAGCTTGCGGACGACGATGTGCGAGCCGCGCACCAGCCGCATCTTCTGCGCCGACGGCTCGCCCGCCCGGCCGAGCAGATCGAGCACCCGCGGGCCGGCTGCGTTAACGACAGCGCGGGCATGGAAGGTCTCGCCCCCCGCGGTGATCCGCCAATGGTCGCCCTCGCGGGCAAGCGCCGTGACTTCGCACCGCGTGCGCACTTCGGCTCCGCGGTCGGCGGCATCGCGGGCGTTCAGCACTACCAGCCGCGCATCATCCACCCAGCCATCGGAATAGGCAAAGGCGCGGGTGTAGGCGGGCTTCAGCGGTGCGCCTGCCGGGTGGCGGGTGAGGTCGACGCCTTCAGCCGAGGGGAGATATTTGCGACCGCCGATGTGGTCATAAAGGAACAGCCCCAGCCGCAGCAGCCAGCGCGGGCGCAGGCCGGGGCGGTGGGGGAGGATGAAGCGCAGCGGCCAAATAATGTGCGGCGCTATGCCCCACAGCACCTCGCGCTCGGTCAGCGCTTCACGCACCAGCGAAAATTCGTAGTGCTCAAGGTATCTGAGGCCGCCATGAATCAGTTTTGTGGAATTGGACGAGGTGCCTTCCGCCAGATCACCGCGCTCCAGCAGCAGCACTTTGGCTCCGCGTCCCGCGGCATCGCGCGCGATCCCTGCGCCGTTCACGCCGCCGCCGATTACGGCAAGGTCGAACATCGCTGTTGCCGGTTCGGCCATCAGATCATCCACCATGCAAAGCCCAATGCCGTGACCAGTGACGCAATCGTCGCCGCCAGCACCGGCATCACCGAACGCCATCCAAGGCCAAGCAACAGGTCGGTGCGCGTCCGCATCGCTGTGGCGGTCACGGCGAGCAGCAGCAAGGTCTTTGACAGGGTCAGCGCATGGCCCGCCAGATCAGCGGGCAGGGTGACGAGCGAATTGAAACCGACCAGCGCAAGGAAGGCGAGGATGAAGCCCGGCAACAGCGGCACCCGCGTCTGGCCCACACCTTCGGGCAGCGGCTCGGCGCGCGCGATCCACAGGGCAGCAAGCGTCACCAGAGGAGCGAGCAGCGCCACCCGGGTAAGCTTCACCACGGTCGCCTGCGCGCCGGCGGCATCGGACACGGCAAACCCTGCACCGATCGCTTGCGCCACATCATGGATCGATGCGCCGACGAGGAACCCCGCCTGCGCATCCGTGAAGGCAAGCATCTGGGTAAGCGGCGGATAGGTGACCAGCGCGATCGCACTCGCGGCGGCAAGGATCACCAGCGTCAGGGTGAATTGCGCCTGCTCGATCCGCTCGCGCCCGATCACCCCGTACAGCGCCAGCGCAGCCGACGCCCCGCAGATCGCGGTCGCCCCGCCCCCCAGCAGGCCGACCGAGGCGCTCTGCCCGGTGACGCGGGCCGCGGCGAGTGCGGCGAGCAGCGCGGCGGCCATCACCAGCGCAAGGCCGAGAAACGGCACCGCGCCCATCGCCATCACCTGCATCACGGTGACCTGAAAGCCGAGAAGCACGATCCCGCCGCGAAGCCCGTGCCGCGATACCCAGTCAAGGCCGTCATGGGTGCGCGGGTCTGTCGCCGCAAAGTTCAGTGCAAGGCCCAGCAGCAGGCCCGCCAGAATGATCGGCACCCCGTAATTCTGGCTGAGCCACGCAGCCGCCGCTCCGGCAATCGCGCAGATCGCAAACCCGGGGACGAAACGCGACAGCGGCTTTTTCTCGGCCTTGGCCTCGGCCGCCGCAGCGGTGTCGGCGAGCATCATCTCGCCGAACAGGTCGCCGGCAAAAGCCTCGTAATCGGGGCGGGAGCCTCGCTTCATGCCGGTTCAGTCATGCCTTATGTCTCGCGGTGTCATAACCCTACTCCGCGCCGCCGCCCAATGCAACCTTGCGTGGCGGGCCGATGGCTATTCGAACACCTCGCCCGCACCATCGTCCGGGCGGCGGATCACGGGGAGCAGCCACTGGAACCACGCCAGCGCGATCAGGTAGGACGAAGCGGCAAAAATGAACAGCGGCACAAAGCCGAACCCGCCATCAAGCACGCGGCCCGTAATCAGGCTGATCGCGACCCCGCCCATATTGCCCATGAATGCGCCGAACGCCGTCACCCGCCCGACCTTGGCGTTGGGGACGACATCGGTGATGGTCGAGAACAGCGAGAGCGAGAAGCCCTGATGTCCGGCCATCACCACGCCGATCATGCAGGCGACCGGCCAGAAGGAATTGAGTTCCAGCACCAGCGGAAGCGGCGCGACCAGAAGGGCCGATACCAGCATCACGCCCTTGCGCACGCGATTGGGGCTGACCCCGCGCTCCAGCAGGCGGGTCGAGGCCCAGCCCGCAAGCAGCGCGCCCAGACCCGATCCGGCAAAGGCAATCGCCAGCGGCACGGCCAGTTCCAGCGTGGTGAGCCCGAATTCCTTGCGGTAATAATCCGCCAGCCAGAAGTTGATGAACCACCAGGTCATGTCCGACAGCGCCTTGGCGACGACGATGGCCCAGGTGGCGCGGCTCATGAGGATCGGGCCATAGGCGGCACTGCTCGCGTCCTCGGCCGCGGTTGCGGTCACGGTACGCTCGCGCAATTGCGCGACCCCGCGCGCCAGCCACATCCATGCCAGGAGCGACAGAAAGCCGCCGATCCCGCCCGCCACCAACGCACCGCGCCAGCCCACCGTCAGCGCAAGGGCGGGGATCACAAACGGCATCGCAATCGTGCCTGCGCCCGCCAGCATTGTCGCAAAACCGAAGGCGAAGCTCCGTTGGTCGGGCGGGAACAGCGTGGCGACGGTCTTGATCGTCAGCGGCGTCTGCACCGCCTCGGTCACGCCAAGGCCGACGCGCGCGGCAACTACCTGCGCGGTGCTGAGCGCCCAGCCATGGGCAACTGCGGCAAGGCTCCACGCCGCAGCGCCAACCTGCATCGAACGGTTGACCCCCAGCCGGTCAACCAGCCAACCGGTGAACAGGAATGCGAAGGCGGCCGAAAACTGCGTCACCGCCGCCAGATCGCCGAAGTCGCTGTCCGTCCAGCCGAAATCGGCCATCATGTCGGGCTTGAGGATCGCGATGATCGGGCGGTCCATCGCATTGAACACTCCCGCGATGCACAGCACCGTAAACAGCGACCAGCGCAGGCGGGCGGACAGGGGCGAGGAAAACTGGGCCATCATGCCCTCCTAATGAGCGAACGCCGCAAGGCACAAGGCTGCGCGCCACAAACAAAGGGCCGCCGGATCGCTCCGACGGCCCCTTTCACTATGCAAGCTGGAAACGGCGCATCACATCCGGGCGCGCAGGCTGATGCCGAAGTAACGATCGGCATCACGCGGGATCTGCAACCGGCGCCCGTTTTCGACGTTGAGCAGCACATAGCTGTCATCGGTGATGTTGCGGGCGTGGAAGGTCACGCGGTACTTGTCGTCCGGATCGGAGAAGCCGATCGAGGCGTTCCAGATGCCGTAGGGATCGATCGGACCCGCTTCGCCAAGGTCCGAGAACTGGCGGCTGGTGTGACGGTAATCGGTGTTGAGATACAGCACCGCCGCGTCGCCCAGATCGGTCGTGTAATCGCCACCGAGGGTCCAGACGAACTTCGGCGCCAGCGGCAACTGGGTGCCATTCTGTGCGTTCGGCGCGTTGGTCAGCGGGTTGGGGTTGAATTGCTTCACGCGGGCATCGGCATAGGCACCACTGGCACGCAGGTTCAGCCCGTCGATCGGGTTGACGATGAGGTCGGCTTCGAAGCCTTCGCTCTTCACTGTCCCGGCGTTGGTCAGGTTCGACACCGTCGCGCCGTTGATCAGCACGAAGTTGTTGGCCTGGAACCCGTCATACTCGACCGAGAAGGCAGCCACGTTGAGCTGCACGCGGTCATCCATGAACTGGGTCTTCGCCCCGATTTCGAAGCTGTCGGACAGCTCCTCGTCGATGGGACGGGCGTTGTTCGGCGCGGTGTGGTTGAAGAACACGTTGAACGCCGGGCCCTTGTAGCCGCGGGTGTACGAACCGTAGAGCATGATGTCATCGGTCGGCTCGAACTGCAGGACAGCGCGGCCCGACAGGTTGCCGTTGGTGGTGTCGCCGCGGCTGGTGTTGGTGCCGTTGCCGCCATTGGCAATCAGGCCGCCTGCCGGGTTGCCGTTGGTGCCGGGGCCGGTTGCAGGCAGGCCGGTGGTGCGGTTGACTGCCGGCGCGCGGGTGTGGGTGTAGGACAGATCGTCCCAAGTGTAACGCAGGCCGCCGGTCAGCGAGAGCTGTTCGGTGAAGCGATAGGTCGCCTGCGTGAACACCGCGAAGTTCTGCGAACGCACTTCGCTGCGCGAGGTGGCGGTCGGGAACAGGGTGTTCACCGTGTCGGTCAGGTTGCACGGGCGCGCGCCGCTGGCGGCAACCGGCAGGGTCGAGCTGGCGCAGGTGATGTTGTTGCGCGTGAAGTCCTGCGTATTGTCCGACTGCCAGGCAAACACGCCGGCCTGATAGAAGAACGGCTTGGTCTGATCGGATGCGATGCGGACTTCGGCCGAGAGCTGCTCGGTCTTGACCACACCATTATCGTGCAGCTCGCCCACGCCGACGATGGCGCGCGGCAGGAAGTCGCCTTCGCGCAGTTCGCGGTTGAACCAGTTGCGATAGCCCAGCACGGCGCTCAGCGTGTGGGTGTCGCTGATCTCGAAATCGCCGGCAGCGGTAAGGCTCCACTGTTCGTCCTCGGTACGGGTGACGAGGTTGTGGTTGATAAAGCGCTGGTTTTCGCCCTGGGCCGGACCGCCGGGCAGGCCGAGTTCGGCATCCTGTATGGCATTGCCGCGGCTGACGCCGGTGACGTCGGCGCAGCAATCATCGTCAGCCTTGTAGTAATCGGCGATCAGGCGGACGTTGTTGGCGCCGTCGTCATAATCCATGATCCCGCGAACGCCGTAGCGCTTGTAACCGTTGACGGTGTTGTTGCGGCCACCGTTGATGTTGGTGATGTTGCCATCAAAGCTGCCGTAGAAGCCGGTGAGGCGGGCCGAGAGGTTTTCGGCGATGGGGCCGGAGATCGCGGCGCGCATCCGGTATTCCTCGCCTTCAAACCAGTCGGCGCTGGCTTCGGCTTCGAAGGTGTCGGTGCCGCCCTTGGAGACGATGTTGACCAGACCGGCAGACGCATTGCGTCCGAACAGCGTGCCCTGCGGGCCGCGCAGCACTTCGAGCCGCTCAAGATCGACCAGATCCATGAAAGCCTGTCCCGAACGCGACAGGACAACGCCGTCGACAACGGTGGACACGCTGGGTTCGGCCGCGACCGAGAAGCTGATCGTGCCGACGCCGCGCATCACGATCGCGCTGTTGGCGCTGGTGGTGCCCTTGCGGAAGGTGACCGAGGGGATCACGGTGCTGATGTTTTCAAGGCTGAAGACCACAGCCTGGGTCAGGCGGTCGCCCGAAACCGCCGTGATGGCGATCGGAACATCCTGCACGTTTTCCTCGACTTTTTGCGAGGTAACGATGATTTCTTCGACCTGCGCCATGGCGGGCGCGGTGTGCATCAGCGCCAGCGAGCTGGCGGAAATGGCAAGCGCCCTAAGCGTATAGGCGCGCGCAATTCGGGTGGTGGCGGACATGGTAGTTCTCTCCCCTGCATCGTGATCGGGTCTTTCGGGCGACAGCAAAGATCATCGCCCGTGCGGTCGATCTTTCGGCCCTCGGGTTGCGCTTTCCGCTGCTATCTGTCAAGCGGTGTCAGAACGGGCCAAGGGATAGCCCGGTGGAGGATTCAGGGGCTGGAATGGTGCGGCTGACGCCATGCGAGGGCGGTTTTGACTTGGCTTTGGCCGGGTGTGCCGTGCTGCGTCACAGGCATGGTTGTCCTGTTATTTCCGTGGCTTCCGGCAATCCTGACGTCACCATGGTGCGCGGCAATTTCCGCCTGTCGGACACCCCTGTTGCCGCAAGGCCACTGTCGGTCTGCGAAGTGGCGGGAGAAGGCGCTGTTGTCCTCTCCAGCGCCGACGGGACGGCAAAAGCGGCCCTGAGTCTTGCGCCGGACGCATCGCGGCTCACGGTCGCCGCGCTGACCGGGCATGACCGCATCACACTCGACTTCGCCTTGGCAGCCGATGACGTGCTGTGGGGCGGAGGCGAGCAGATGAGCTACCTTGCTCTGAACGGCCGCAAATTTCCGATCTGGACGAGCGAGCCGGGCGTGGGCCGCGAACCCGGCACGCCCCTGACCGATCAGGCCAGCGCCGACGGCTCGTTTGCGGGCGGGGACTATTGGACGACCAATTATCCCGAGCCCACCGTGCTGTGCTCGGCCGGCTGGGCGATCAGCCTCGGCAATGCCGAATATGTCGAACTCGACGCGAGTGAGGCAGGACGGCTGCGCATCCACGTGTGGTCGGGCGAAGTCGGCATAGACCTGTTCGAAGGCGCGCCCGCCAATCTTACCCGCCAGTTGGGCGCACGCTTTGGCACCCGACAGGCGCTTCCCGAATGGGCGCTGGGCGGTGCCGTCGTCGGGCTCAAGCAGGGCGAGGCGAGTTTCGACCGGCTAGAAGCCCTGATTGACGCGGGCGCAGCTGTCTCCGGCCTGTGGTGCGAGGACTGGGTCGGCATCCGCGAAACCAGCTTTGGCCGCCGGTTGTTCTGGGACTGGCAGTGGAGCGCTGAGCGCTACCCCGATCTGCCGGCCCGCATCGCGGCGCTCAAGGCACGCGGCATCCGCTTTCTGGGCTATGTGAACCCCTACCTCGCCGTCGATGGCCCGCTCTACCCCGAGGCTGCGGCCAAGGGCTATTTCGCCAAGCGCCTCGACAGCGACGAGCCTTACGCCGTCGACTTTGGCGAGTTTTACGCAGGTGTCGTCGATTTCACCAATCCCGCGGCCTGCAACTGGTTTGCCGAGGAGGTGATCGGCAAGCGGATGCTCGATTTCGGGCTGGACGGCTGGATGGCGGACTTTGGCGAGTACCTCCCCACCGACCTGCGCCTCTATGATGGAGACCCGATGCAGGAGCACAACCGCTGGCCGGTGCGCTGGGCGGAAGTCAACGCCCGCGCTGTCGCGTCACGGGGCCGCACGGGCGATGTGCTGTGGTTCATGCGTGCAGGCCACAAGGGCGTCCAGGCCCATTGCCCGCTGTTGTGGGCGGGCGACCAGTCGGTCGATTTCAGCCGCCATGACGGCATCGGCACGGTCATCACTGCCGCATTGTCATCAGGCCTTGTCGGCAATGCCTTCAGCCATTCCGATGTCGGCGGCTACACCAGCCTGTTCGGCAATGTCCGCTCGCCCGAATTGATCCAGCGCTGGTACGAGCTTGGCGCGTTCAGCCCGGTGATGCGCACGCATGAGGGCAACCGGCCCGACGACAATCTCCAGATCGACAGCAATGCCGAGCTGATCGCGGGCTTTGTCCGCTGGAGTCAGGTTCACGCGGCCTTTGCGCCTTACGTCCGGCACCTCGTCGCCGAAGCGCAGGCCACTGGCCTTCCAGCCCAGCGCGCATTGTTCCTGCATTACCCGCAAGACGCTGAAACCTTCACGATACAGGACCAGTTCCTCTATGGTGCCGATGTCATGGTGGCGCCGGTCATCGAAGCGGGGGCGGTAATGCGGAAAGTCTATCTTCCAACCGAGGGCTGGCGGCACATGTGGAGCGGGCAGGATTACGCCC
>Ga0209812_10000468_pt1 | contig 36731 bp, 34 predicted proteins | sample JI71714BDNA_FD_187502 | JGI IMG/M metagenome (GOLD analysis project Ga0209812, IMG submission 187502) | Wastewater effluent complex algal communities from Wisconsin, to seasonally profile nutrient transformation and Carbon sequestration -... | ecosystem: Engineered > WWTP > Effluent > Algae...
CGATCAAGCGTTTTATCGCCGCCACCAAAAGCGCGGGACCGTATCATTGCTGTTGGTGGCGGCGATAAAACGCTTGATCGGTAACCCCATTGCTTTGGCAATCAGGCCTGCCGTTAAGTTGCCAAAATTACCACTTGGCACCGATACCACCAGCTCAGCCCGTTGCGATGCAGTTAACTGTGCCACCGCTTCAAAGTAGTAGCAGACTTGCGCCAGTAATCGACTGATATTAATTGAGTTTGCGGAGTTGATATTTAACTCCTCCACCAATGCCTGATCTGTAAACACCGCCTTGACCAAGGCTTGACAGGCATCAAAATCGCCATCGACCGCGAGGGTGTAAATATTATCGCCCAAGGTGGTAAAAAGCTTCTCTTGCAGAGGGCTAATCTTACCTTTGGGAAATAAAATAACGACCTTAACGCCTGGTTGACGATAAAACGCGTGCGCAACAGCGGCGCCGGTATCGCCGGATGTTGCCGTGACAATCGTCGATTGCCGCCCACCTGAGCGCCGCTGTGCAGCCAATAAGGCCTGTGCCATAAAACGGCCACCAAAATCCTTAAATGCCAACGTCGGACCATGAAACAGCTCAAGACAGCCAATCGTTTGACTGACCATGGCCAGAGGCGCAGGAAAGGCAAAGGCATGCTTGACCATGCTTGAAAGTTCTTGCGGGCTCAGCTCATCGCCAATCAGTGCTTGTAAAATAGCGCAGCTGCGCTCCACAAAGGGCATGGCCAATAATTCATCGACAGGCAGCCTTGGCCAGTCGCGCGGAAAAAACAACCCTTGTTCTTGCCCAAGCCCAATCTGAACAGCATTCAGAAATGATACTTGCTGACTGGGCACCTTGATATTTTGTAACAACATAATCAGATCCTTGTGTAAGACGACACCTAAACTGGTTTAAAATTTTTTTCGCATAGGGCAAGCCTTGGCTCACCCGCCGGTTTTTTTGCTCGCACCGCGCTCTGGCGTATTCAGCATCAGGTCGCATCAGCACGTTTATCCCACCCTACATTCGTATTTTATTTACGCATTCGATCTATACAGAACCAGCGAGCTTAACCGCCCCTTGCGTTGCCAACTGGCAAATATGTGTCATACCATCACGGTTCTTTTCATAGTGGGTTCGTAGATAGTCGGCAGCGTGTTGGGCAATATCGATCGAGGGACAAATGGCGAACAGGGTTGGACCGGCCCCCGAAATTCCGACATGCCCAACCCCCATGGCCATCAGCGCTTGCCGCAGTGCCGGTAACTCGGGCATTAATGACACGCGGCTAGGCTCAGCAATAAGATCGTGCATCGCCGCCAATGCATCCGTGGCATCTTGGCAGTACAAGGCGCTGACAAAACGCGCCAATAATCCACTGGCATGCACGGTCTGGGTCAGCGATAACGCCGACGGCAAAACGGCACGTGCCGCTTTGGTGGACAAGGTGGTCCCGGGATAGCTCAGCACCACAAACCAGTCATCAAACCATGGCAAGGCGCGGCAAATCGCACTATGACCGGGCAACATCAGCTGTAAACCGCCCAATAACGATGGCGCCACGTTATCATAATGTACCGCACCGCTAACCCCACCTTCACAGCGGGCCGCCAGCGCCAGTAATTCCAACTGAGTGAGCGGTTGACCACAGTAATCATTGAGCGCAAATAGCGTGACCACAATCGAACAGGCACTCGAACCTAAGCCACTCCCCACCGGTAAATGTTTGACCAGTGTCATGTTCAGCGGTGGTAATGCCACCCGTTCGGCAAAGGCGTGATAACAGGTCAAAACTAAGTTGTGCTGAGGCTGCGGTGGTAATTGATGCGCATAACGCCCGGTCACTTGCAAGGTAACCTGCGCCGCTTCCCCATGAATGATCAATTCATCGCCCAATAAGCTGCCATCCATGGTCGCAAAAGCGGCTCCCAAACTATCAAAACCCACGCTTAAATTCCCGCTCGAGGCGGGTGCAAAATAACGTCCCATGTTATACCTCCTGCTGCCAACTCAGTGTACGCATCACATCCCCAAAAATCCCCGCCGCAGTGACTGCGGCCCCTGCACCATAGCCACGCAACACCAAAGGGATCGGTTGGTAATAATGGGTATGGATCGCCAGTGCATTTTCACCCTGCTGTACCATGGCCAGCGGATGCTGTGGCGGTAATGCTTTGATAGCCACCGAACAGCGCCCCTGTGCAATAGAAGCCACATAACGAAGCACCCATCCCTGCGCTTTGGCAGCTGCCACTTTATCGTTAAAATAGCCATCGAGCTCTGGCAGCGCGTGCATAAAATCAGCCACCGACATCGTGGCAGCAAAATCATTGGGCAATACAGGTTCAACAACAATATCTTTTAAATCCAATGACATCCCAGCTTCGCGCGCCAAAATAAGCACTTTTCGTGCGACATCCATACCTGATAGATCATCACGAGGATCTGGCTCGGTGAACCCCAATTGCCGCGCCTGCGCTACCGCCGCACTGAACAAAACCCCACGATCCAACTCACCAAACAAATACGACAAACTGCCTGATAAAATGCCTTCAAACGCAACCAACGCATCACCCGCGTTGAGCAGCCCCTGCAAGGTATCAATCACCGGTAAACCTGCGCCGACTGTTGTCTCATATAAATAGCGTCGACGATGTCGCTGGGCGACATGGCGCAGTTGCTGATAATACTGAGCACTGCCAGTATTGGCTTTTTTGTTTGGGGTCACCACATGAAACCCTGCCGCCATAAAATCCGCGTAGTGCGACGCGACACTCTCACTGCTGGTACAATCAATCAGCACCGGATTGGTTAAGTGTTGTGCTTGCACAAACGCAGTTAATTCTGCGACGGTGCATGGACTTGGTGACTGTTGTAATTCGGTTTGCCAATCGGCCAAATCAATCCCATCCTGACAAAGGCGGATCCCTTGTGAATTGGCGATGCCATACACCGTCAATTTGACATGACGCTGCTGCAAAAATGCTTGCTGGCGCTGAAATTGTGCCAACAGCTCTCGCCCCACGACGCCAACGCCAAGCAAAAACACATCAATACTGGGCACATGACTAAAAAAGTTTTCATGGCACACTTTGACGGCATTCTGGCAGCTATGCTGCTCTACCACGGCAGAGATCGAACGCTCACTCGAGTCTTGTGCAATAGCCACCACATTGACCCGCGCCTGCGCCAACGAGGCAAAAAATTTCGCCGCCACCCCACGATATTGCCGCATGCCATCGCCAACTAAACTGACAATTGCCATCTGGCTTTGCACCGCGATAGGCCGCAGCAAACCGCCCTGCAGCTCCAAGGCAAATTCTTGCTGTAGCGCTTGTTGGGCTTTATCCAGCTCTTGCTGGCTGATACAAAAACTGATGCTAAATTCCGACGAGGATTGCGTGATCAAATTCACTGACACTTGTGCCCGCGCCATCGCCGCAAAAATACGCGCCGCCATACCGACCACACCTTTGAGACCTGGCCCGGATAACGTCAGCAGCGCCAAGTGTTCAAGACTAGAAATACCTTTAACATCAGGCATATCCGCATTCTTCACCGACAAATTTGCCGGCGTATGATGGCCGATAAAAGTACCTGCCGCGCTCGGATTTAGCGTATTTTTGATAAAACACGGGATCTGAAACCTTGCCAACGGACCTATCGTTTTAGGATGCAATACTTTGGCACCAAAATAAGACAGCTCCATGGCCTCATCATAAGATAATACATTGATAAGTCTTGCATTTTTAACTTGGCGCGGGTCAGCACTGTAGACGCCATCAACATCGGTCCAAATTTCACAGCGCTGCGCGCGTACCGCCGCAGCCAGCACAGCCGCGGAATAATCCGAACCATTGCGGCCCAATAAACACATAGGCTGCGTATCATGTTTGGCAATAAAGCCCGCCATCACATAAATATCGGCGGCCTGTGTGGACAGTGCTTCGGCCATGGCTTCCGCAGTACGAGGTATATTCGCCACGGCGCTGAGCACGTCCCCCTCAGCATGCAAAAGTGTTGATGAATCCAGTGCCGTGACGCGAAGCGACGAAGAGGTTGCCGCGGATAACAACGCGACCATCAGCTGAACACTGAACTGTTCGCCAGCACCGGCAATGCGAGCCAGAACCACATCAGGACACTGGGCTAGCAGGCGACAGCCTTCCAAATCTTGCGCTACGCATTGAAGTTTTTGTTGCATCCATTGCTGCAGCGTTTGGGCCGCGAGTGACGACAACTGAGGCTCCGCCTCGGCAAATAGCCCCTGCCAACGCTGTTCAAGGGTCGAAAACGTGGGTTGATAACCAAGCCCTTGCGCCGCTTGGTCGGTCAAACTCAGCAGCAGGTTGGTGACGCCTTGCGGTGCGGACAACACCAATAACACCTTCCCTTGCGCGGTAGTGGTGCTCTCGCACGACGTTTGCGCAAGCGTATGCCGGCAAATGTCCGCCACATGTTGAAAACGTTGAACGGACGCTAGCGATGAGCCGCCGAATTTAAGCACCTGCATTTGATTTCTCCTTGCCATAAATGCAAAAAGCCCGTGACGGGTGAGGTCACGGGCCTTTTTTGAACGCAATAAGCCGCCGACCTCTACCCTGTTGGGGTAGTGGTAATGGTGGTGGTGGTAATATTGCGGATATTTGTATAGTTCATGACCACACTATGCCGAGCTTTCGCGGCAGAAGTCAATGCAAAATGTAATTTATTTTCAGCAACCCCGCGCCGGCGAGTGCCATGGGCATGATGCGGCTCAACATGGACAATAGGCAACACATTCACCAAATAAGCGCCGATGCCCACCAATTAAACAGGCCGCAACAAGGCAGTTCGAATTATGGCGTTTTCGCGATGACACCCGATAATGGCATCGCAACCGCTTGGTTACGACCATTGCGTTTAGCTTGGTATAGCGCGACATCAGCATCACGAATGAAGGCGTCATGCCGTGTATGGACGTGGCTATCAAATTGACAGACGCCCATCGAAAGCGTGACTCGAATGGTTTGTTGATGAAACAACATACTGTAATTCGCAACAGCTGCGCAGATCCGCTGCGCAACTTCCATCGCCCCAGACAAAGGAGTCTCGGGCAAAATAATGCCAAATTCTTCGCCGCCATAGCGGCCAAACACATCGGAATCACGCAGCAAGGTGCGGATAAATGCGGCCAACTCCACCAAGACAAAATCGCCGCCCAAATGGCCATAGCGATCGTTCAGATCTTTAAATTTATCCAAATCAAATAACAACAAGGATAATGGGTGCTGATAACGCTGCGCCCGCAGTAATTCATGTTGGAGCTGCTCTTCCCAATAACGGCGGTTATACACTTTGGTTAGGCCGTCTTGCCGATTGGCGATTTCTAACTGATGCAAAGTGTCGTTCAAATGTTGTTGGTAAACAAAGGCATCCGTTGCATCCTCAATGAGGATACAAATGAGCGGCTTATCCATCAACTGCTGCTCAAGTAAAAACATCGTGCAGTTTTGTGCCATATAAGCAGAGGAACTGGTTACAGGACGTAAATGCGGAAGTTTAAAAATGTATTGCCGCTGTTCGTAGCTGGAAAAAGCCGGTGTTTTTAAATCAAGAACACTCATCAATTTACGTTTTAACCAAGCCTCTGGCAAATCAGCAAAGACCCGAAATAACGATTGATGACGCACCGCCGCCAATGACACATTGGCATGCCGCTCGATAAACGCATTCAAGTACTGGATACGAAAATCACTATCAATGACCAGCACACCACTGTTGAGTTGCGCCAACACAGGGCTTGATAACAGCCGAAGTTCCATCAATAGTGATCCAACAACCGATCTAAAATGTGTTGCAAATGCACCACAGCTTCACCTGGAATGAGCAACACCATGTCACAGTTAAAGGAATGATCAACCAGCTGATAACTGATGTCGACTTTTAATGCATGCGCCCATTGGCAAGAGGTGTTGCGTAAGCCAATGATCACATCGGTTTGTCGTGATGACAGCACGCGAGGGGCATTGTAAGACAGACTATTGGCGATTTGCTCAGCCAAGCCATTTAAAAATGTGGTGGTTAAAATAGCGCTGATATCGGTCAACATCTCCATTTCAGAGCTGTCATTGACATCATACCCGAGTAAGGCGGCAATTTTATGGGCATTTTCCATGCGGTACAGCACTATAGCTTCGCCGCGCACACCTTCATTGCCAAAGAACCCCTGGCTGACCAGTGCCGATTCTTGATCCTGATAGCGCTTGGCAAACTCTTCTGGAATATCACTCGCCGCGACTAGCGCAATGGCGGGCACTTGCAAATAGACAAAGGTATTGAGAAAGCGCGCCAACTTATCACTGGCAAGACCCATGGCAATATTAATAATTTCTTGCAGCGCATCACGCTGATCTTCGGTGAATGTCAGCTGACTCATATCAAGCCGTACCGCTTTAATACGGGTAACAGTTTTTCGCTACTGACTGGTTTTTGAATAAATGCCAACGCGCCCAATTCCATGACACGTTTTTGCATCTCGGGTTGGATATCGGCAGAAATGACAATGACAAAACAATCGATAGATTCAGCACGGATCGCTTCTAATACGCCAACGCCATCCAGCTCGGGCATGGTAAGGTCCAAAAATACCAGACCGATTTCTTGTTGTCGTAAAATAGCGAGCGCCTCAAGACCATGACTTGCGGTTTGGAACTCTGCATCAAAATCATCGGGTAAACATTTTCGCACCTGTTTGCGTGCAAGCAAGGAGTCATCACAAATCAAAACAGGCAGAGCCATCGAATACAACCTCAATAATTTCTAATAATTCTGCGGAGTTACGTGCAAAATATAACCAATTCATCATCTGAACGCAACAAAATTCCGTGCGCATTATAGAGACACACTGCGAATTATTCTCGGTAAAAATTCGCATTTTTACCAAAAATAGTTCACCGTCGCCGAGTATAAACTGCTAGGCTAAATGCTGCAGCATGTCCGACAACTCATGATTTTTATCGCTGATTTTTATTGTATTTTTTAACTCAATGGCGGCATTCTTGCCCGGCCTTACATTCGGATCGCCAGATGCAACAAAAAAGTCTTTCGCGCAAACTGCTGACTAAAGTGCTCTCAGTGTATTTCATCCTGACCTTTGTCGTCACCATGGGGCAAATTGTCTCGGAATACTTCAATACCAAAAACCATATCAATGGCGAATTGGCCACCTTGCAAAAAACCATATCAGGCAGCTTGACCAGAGCCATTTGGGAATTAAACACGCCACAAGCACAAATCATTGCCGATGGTTTATTGGCCATTCCATCGATTGAAGGCATTATTGTGCGTGATGATAACGGCGCCATCATTACCCAATTGGGTCTTTATGTGGATATCAGTGAACTGTACGGTAATCAGCTGGTAAAAGATGGGGTTCGTTTAACCGAACAGCAATCAGGGCTCTTTGGCTATACCTTTCCATTGGTATTCGAATTTTCTGACCGCGCCACCCAGGTGGGTGATGTGACCTTATTTTCCAGCCGCAGCATAGTATTAGATCGGATCAAAATCAGTATCTACTTTTTGCTCGGTAATGCTGTGATTAAAACCACATTTTTAATCATCCTATTTATGATGGCATTCCGGCAACAACTCACCCAACCGCTGGCTGAGTTAACCCAACAAATCGAAGATCTGGAGCTGAATAATCTAGAGGGCGCCAAGGTTGAAATTCAGCATGGCGATAGTAATGAACTGACGGTGATGGCTGATGCCTTCAACCGCTTGATTGACCGTGTACAGGATTACAAACATCAACTGGAAAGCACACAGCGCCAGTTATTGGAGTCCAATGAAAAACTGGACCAACACAATCTGATCCTCGAACAAGAAGTTGCTCGTAAAACCTCGGGCTTAAGCCAAGCCATGATGGACTTACAGCAACAAAAACAAGAGCTAGAAGTTAAACAACAAACACTTCGTGAAGAAATTGAACGACGGCGTCATACTGAGGACGCACTACGCAACAAACAAGCCGAATTGGAACGTCTAATCACGGATGTACGACAGGCGCAGGATCGCTTGGTACAATCAGAAAAGATGGCCGCGCTTGGCGGATTAGTTGCCGGTATCACCCATGAAGTTAACACGCCTGTGGGGATAGGCGTCACCGCAACGAGTTTTTTGTCCGAAAAACTCACGCAGCTGTCGCAAGCTTACCAAGAAAAAACGCTATCGCCCAAAGCACTTGAGCACTTCATCGAAGAGGCTAAACAAGCCACCGAGTTGCTGGACACGAATTTAATACGCGCATCGGAGCTCATTGCCAGCTTCAAACAAATTGCGGTTGATCAAACCAGTGAAGCGATCCGCACCATTCAATTGGACGAATACCTCAATGAGATTATTCGATCATTGCAACCTCACTTCAAGAAAACACGCCATCATATTGAAGTGAACTGCCCAGAACATTTATTGCTGAGCTGCCCTGCCGGCGCTATTTCGCAAATTTTTACGAATTTGCTGATGAATTCATTGATCCATGGTTTTGAGGATATGCAAGAAGGTTTGATCCGCATCACAGTGATCGATGAAGGTGATATTATCGATATCAATTACAGTGATAATGGCAAAGGCTTAACGGCCGAACAATTGGATAAACTGTTCCATCCATTTTTTACCACCAAACGTGACCAAGGCGGCAGTGGTTTAGGAACTCATATCACCTACAATCTCGTCCGACAAACCCTCGGTGGCAGTATTCAGGTGCGTAGTGAATTAGGCCAAGGTCTGGCATACCATATTCGCTTCCCTAAACGTTTACAGCGTTAAATTTCATTCCTAGTGCACCATGATCGTCCTCGCGAAGCATGGTGCAGCCGTTTAGTTAATCTTTGGTTTTCAGATGCTGTGACGCTGTGCTGCGGCATGAAATTCCTTGTATACTGCCGTTTTGCATTCTGATAGGCATGGTTATGTGGTTTAAAAATATACGCGTTTATCAAGTGGCTGAGCCGCTTCAACTAGACCCAGCAGCGCTTGAAGCTGCACTCAGTGCTTTTAAGTTTTCACCTTGTACCGGCCAAGAAGCGGTCCGTAGCGGCTTTACGACACCGCTGCACCCCATGGTTGGTCAATATCATTATCAACTTGATCAGCTTTGGTTTTTTGCCATTAAGCGGCAAGAAAAGGTGCTACCTGCGGCAGTGATCCAAGAAGAATTACAACCAAAGATTGATGCGCTTGAGCAAGAACGCGGTAAACCCCTAGGACGTAAAGAAAAACAGGCGTTAAAAGAAGAGCTTGTGCAAACTCTGTTGCCTCGAGCCTTCAGTCGCTCTAGTGTGACTCAAGCCTTTTATGATGCCAAACGGCAACGACTGATCGTCAACACCAGCTCTGCGAGCAAAGCCGAAGAAGTACTGTCCTTTTTGCGTAAAGCGCTGGGCTCGCTGCCGGCATTACCATGGCTTGATCAAAATCGGTTTAGCCAAGCCTTGCAATACTGGCTCAGTGGCCAGCAACTCCCTGCCGGTATGCAGCTTGGAAGTGAAGCTGAACTCAAGGCGCCGGATGATGAAGGCGCCAAAGTGAAGTTTAGTAATCATTTACTCACGGCAGATGAGGTCCAAAGCCATTTGGAAGATAAACTGGTGACACGCTTAGAACTGGCCAACGGCGAGCGGAGCACCTTTATTGTGGCTGATGATACTGGCATCAAAAAAATTCGCTTTGAAGAATTGCTCACAGGGCAAAACGATGAATTAGGTTGGGATGATGTTTTACCTCGCCTGGAAGCTGATTTGTTGGTGATGCACGGTGAGTTAGATGAGATCATCGATAAACTAGAGCAAGCGGTTATCGGCGAATAACTTCACCTCGTCCTGAGCCAAAACTAAGGCTCAGGGCGTACCTTGGCTGTTCAACTAAGGTATATTTCAATTGCTGTTCGTTTTACAAATACCTCCACAACACACACGACACACAGGCCTCAGATCCCGCTGAAAAAACAAAGCAACGGCGCATACCTAACTGGCAAACATTTGTGCCATGCCTGCTTTCATCTGCACAAAACTATCATCTTTATTAAAGTTTGGTTGTTCAATCAAGCCATGCGTTAAGGCGCCTTGTGCCACTGATTCGGCAATCGCTATCGGTAACAAACCACAACTGAGTTTACCCAACATAATAAAGGTCGCGTACAAATTGGCATCTTGCGCCAAGACATCGACCACGGCGCCCTGCAACAACTGTCCATGCGCCGCATTGATGGCGGTAAAAATAGACGGCAAGCGCCATTGCTGCAAAATGGCCTGTGCGATGGGATTGGATAGTTGCTGACACGCCTGTTCTAACATCGACGTATCGGCAAATAACGCAGGATGACGCTCCGCCTCTGCCAATAACGGTAAATCCCCGACACCGGCAAGCAAGGCAGCTAAGGTCATCACATCTAATTGGCTACTGTGGGGTTGTCGTAACTGATAGAGCTGTAACAATGCCATCGCGGACGTGGTGACATCCACACTTTGCCGCCAGCGCAGTTGCATCAGTTGTGCAATTTCCGGTTGGTGACTCACAAATAACTGCTCTAGCGCCATCGCTGTGGCAATATTTTTCACTTGCATCAGACCTATGCGTGTCACGGCTTGCACAAGCGTGGTGACCACGATGCTGCGGCCAATAAATGCACTGTTCGCCACTTTTAAAATCCGTGCCGAGAGCGCAGGATCATGACTAATCACCTGCGCCATTTTTTGCAAGTTAATATCGGGGTCATCTGCGGCTGAACGTACTTTGACAGCAATTTCCGGTAAGGTCGGCAGTAGTAAACGATCACTATGTAACTTACTTAATAACAACGTCATTAACGCTTGAATGTCATTCATGCTGCCACCTGTGAATCAACTTATCCGACGAAAGCTTAGCACCACACGTAACTGCAGACATAGATCACTTGGCTACAGACTGAGGTGGATTATGCGCCTGTGTCTTGTTGTTGCCACCAACGTTGCCATTTGGCTTTTAAACTCGCGCATGCGGCGTCGCTGTAAGGTTGCATAGCACCTTTGCCCCACACTGGCGCAGGCCACGCCGCATCATGGCGAAAGCGGGCAATATGGTGAACATGCAGTTGTGGCACCATGTTGCCCAGCGACGCGACATTGAGTTTGTCCGGCTGAAACGTATCCCGTAAAAATAGGCTTACGTAGCGACTTTCGCGGTAAAACTGCGCTTCGTCTGCCAGCGCAATATCAATCAGATCACGCAACCCAGGCACACGTGGCACTAAGACTAACCAAGGATAGGTGCTATCATTTAAAAGCAGCAAGCGTGAAAACGGGAAATCATGTAAGAATATTGTATCTTTTTCCAGTTGTGGGTGTAATTCAAACATGGTGAAACTCCGAAGTGGCAATCTCTGGCGTCAAAACACTCGGCAACGTCAAATTCAATTGCTGATGCATGGCAACAATTGCGGCTTGAGTTAAGGTTTTTTCAGCATTTTTACAGGCATCTTCCAACACCGCCGCCAATTCCGTTAACACGGGATAGCCCATACTGCCGGCACAGCCCTTTAAACTGTGAGCTTCCGCCTGCAGCGAACTCCATAATTGTTGTTGCCATAAAATGGAAAAATTACGCAACAAGTCAGGCAATCGTCGAGTGAAGTCTTCTTTTAAGGCAACGATGGCCGGATCTTGCGCTAGTTTTTGTGCCATCGCCTGCTCCATTAAGGCCCCTTGGGACTGGGCGTACTGTTGGATTGTCGCATAGAAGTCACGCTGCACTATAGGTTTACCCAACAGGGCTTGGCAACCTGCTTGCAAATAACGTTGCTGATCTTCACGCATGACATTGGCGGTTAAGGCAATGATGGGGACATCAATCCCGGCGTGCCGCACCAATCGAGTGGCCTCTTCACCGCCCATTTCGGGCATTTGCATATCCATAAAGACCAGATCGTAATCATTGGCCAGCAATTTCTGAACCGCCAACTGGCCATTTTCCACAATCTCAAACTGTGCATTAATTTTACGCAGTAAAACGCTAACCAGTAATTGGTTATCCGGATTATCTTCCGCAACCAAAATACGCAGTGACTCCACACATTGTGGCGTTTCCGTTGTTGTAGCAGGCGCTGTACTTTCGACGTAACGCTCGGATAAACTTAAATGCTGGGTCTCGCAATTCATGCTTAGTTCAAAGCAGCTGCCAATCCCCTTTACACTTTCAACTTGGATGTCGCCATGCATTTGTTGCATCAATTTTTTCGAGATCACCAAGCCCAGACCTGTACCACCAAAATTACGCGTCACAGTGGCATCCGCTTGAACAAACGGTTGGAATAGCTTACTTAGCTCTTCCGGCGTCATGCCAATACCACTATCTTTAATTTTGATGGATAAACGCTCAGTTCCGACTTCAAAACTGACATGAATAATAATTTTGCCGCGTTGGGTAAACTTTAAGGCATTGCTAGTAAGATTTAACAACACCTGCCGAAAACGTAACTCGTCGGCGATAATGAACTGAGGTAAAGGATACGCTAACTCTAAAAAGGCTTGTAAACCTTTGGCGGTGGCCTGGTTCTTCGTTTGCAAAAAGATGTCATCGAGCAATTGCTGTAAATTCACCAACTGCGGGGTTAACTCGAGTTTTTCGGCTTCAATTTTAGACAAGTCCAAAATATCGTTGATTAACCGCAGTAAATGATCACCGCTTCGTAGCACACGCTGTAGATAATCTTGTTGCCGCTCTTTATCGGTATCTTCCGCCATAGCTTGTTCACTAAAACCAATGATCGCCGTCAAGGGAGTGCGAATTTCATGACTCATATTGGCCAAAAATACACTTTTTAGCCGATTGGCTTGCTCTGCACTCTCACGTGCTTGCGTGAGTTCGCGATTGGCTTGCGCGAGATCTTGGTTGGCTTGGGCTAAATCTTTGGTGCGGGCAGTAACCTTATCTTCAAGCTGCTGCTTGTTGATACGTTCACGCTCACGATAGACCCGTAATTGCCGCACCATGACATTAAATGCGGCAAATATATCGCCAAGTTCATCTTGCCGCACCACGGGTAACAATGTACTTAAATCGCCCTTTCCGACGGCAGTCTTGGCTTCGGTTAATACTTTGATAGGATCAAACACATACCGCATCAACAAGCGATAACAAAGCAGTGGCAACAGCATGGCGAAAAATAGACTTCCAACAAACCACACCATCGGCATATAACTTTGTAGGGATGACAGTTCATCTTGTCGAACGGCAGATAACAGTATAAAACCGGCTGGTAAAGGCGCACCGAGTAACAACATAGGCTTACCCAATAGCACTACAGGCTGCAAACTATCGGCGCCAACACTGCGCTGGATTTCTTTAAAATTAGTGGGAGCAAACACGCTGCCAATGATCAAACTTCGCTCAGCATAGGCGATAGTACCTGAACCATTAATCAGCAAATTCACATTGCCTGGTAACAGTTTGTTCTGGGTCACCTGTTCTAATATTCGCACATCAATGCTGGCCACTAAGTAGCCCCATAAACGGTGCATACCTACTTGCTCTTGATGTTTCTGGTAGACTTTTTGCGCCAAAATAATACGTAACGGGGCTTGCTCTGACTCTCGCGCAATAAAGATACCGCTATCATCGAGCATGATTTGTAATTGGGAAAAATATTGATTACGCAGCCGAGTACTGGCGACATCGGCGTCATGCATGATGGGCTCACTAAAGGCAAATTCACCATTGAGCTTTAATAATCGCACATTCAGCATATCGGTATGGCTACCAAGAAACTGTTTTAATTCATCACGGAGTGCCTCCTCGCGCAAAGCGACGTCGGAGGTATTGCTTTGCTGAAGATAATCCCGCAAGGCATGGGTTCGACTCAAAATAGCCAAACTCTGTTGCCGAAGACTAAAAAATTGATGTAATAACTGCTGCTGCTGATTGAGGTGGCGACTGACGTGATAATAGGCTTCTTGTTGGTTGGCTTGGGTACTGTAGTGATACGCGACATAGCCAAACAACACCGTTGGTAATACCAACAGCGGAAACATATAGATGACTAATGCTTCACGAAGCCGCATGACAAATACTTCCTTTCCTGAAACAGCATGCGACACCAGCATAACCTTTCGGCTACCGATGTCGCAACCGCACTTTGCGATGCCCTCAGCGCTCCAATCGCAGGGCTACTGGGCATTATCCGTGTAAATAAGCGGCAGCCAGCGTCGTGACGGGAGCCGCCGAAGGCTTACTATGCTGCCAATCACCACCGTCCACACCACTACCCGCGATATCAATATGGACATAAGGTAAGGGTTGTGCAGAGATCGCCGATTGTTGGTCCAACCCACTCGCCACCACTAAAAATGCCATCGGGAATTGATGGCCACGCGCCGTGACGGATGAAGCCGCATTGTTACAACTTAGAACATCGTCCGCGGTTGTGCGTGGTTTGATAAAACTAAAGTCCTCACGACGGCTACGTGATACCTCGGATGGGTCTCCCCACAGATCGCCCAATTGCGCAAACCAATGCGATAACCCCGCCGCGCGAGCCGCACCATTTTCGACCAGCGCGGTATAGGGCCCAACAGCACGCGCTGCATGTCCGGTTAGGGTTGCAATGGAAAACAATGTCGGCTTCACCGCTGTTTCGGCGTCTTGCCGCAAATGCGAGAGCAAATCGGCCAATACCAAACGACCTTCGGCATCGGTATTGCCAATACGCACGCGAACGCCAGCATGACTGCGAATAATTTCATCCGGCACAAATGCATCAGCACCAATGCTATTTCGCACAGCACCGATTTCAGCAATAACACGTAAACCACGTGGTTTTAGCTCGGCTACCGTTTTTAAAAAACCAGCCACAGCGGCGGCACCACCTTTGTCACGGCTCATGCCTGCCATGCTGCCGTTAATTTTTAAATCGGCGCCACCGGTGTCATACACCAACCCTTTACCTGCAAACAGTAAGGTCTGAGTGACTTCGCCTTGCGGAACATACTCTAAACGGATGACGCGAGGTTGATGCCGCTCTACAGCTAATGAGCAGCGCGCAACCGCCATCAGCAATGGGTAATCGCGTTGCAAGGTTGCAATATCAGCTTCAACAGTGACCTTGACGGCAGAGGCCTTAAAACTGTCTTCGCAGTACTGCGCAAATCGCGCCGGAGTCATGCGTTCAGGCTCGGTGCCACACAAGTCACGAGCCACACGGCGCCCAGCCTCAGTCGCATTGATAAAGTCAGCCGTTTGCTGGTCAATACCGACCATACCTATCTGTGTTACCGGTTCAAGTGCTTGTTCATTCAACGCTTCTCTGGCTTCTAAAGGCTGCCACAATGCTTGTGCCATCGCTAAAAATACAACTTCAGCGGCAAATTTATAACGTTCGTCTGGCATGGCATCCAACCATACGAGTGGCTGTTTGGCTCCTGCCGCCTTGGCCTCTAGCATAGCCTGCTTCGCCACATCCGCGATATTACGTACATCGTCATAATCACGCTGTAATGGTCCGGTTGGGGCCAACACCAATCGTTGACCAGGAACTTGCGCGTTGATGAGAAGCGTCAAACTACGACCAATTCGCTGATCAAACGCCGCAGCCTGCTGAATGGCTTGTTTGATTGCCAAATGTGGGATTGTCGTTACATCCTGAGCAATGACAATTAACGCATCCCATCGTGGGTCAGCAAGCGCTGCATCGAATGATGCAACGGGTAGAGCTAAAGGTTGAGACATCACAATTCCTTGTTACATTGTGCAGATTTGAAAATAAAAGAAGATAACTTTTACGAGGAACCTCTGAACACTATCCAATCAAAGGTAAAATTTCGATGCGTAACATCGTAAAAATACCGTTCAATTGGCTACAGGTGACAGCGTTAAATAATTTTATTATCTTGCCAGCTTTGTTCTTTTTTCATTCGTTCCATCCGGCGCTCACATGGCTTCTCACAATCGCAAGCTTTTGCAATGCCAAGTGCATCTAAACCGCCACAGCTGCCTGCGATAGTTTTCCGCTGCACGATATACCCAATAGCCATAGCGCCAATGACGAGCAGTAATAGTACAAACGTCAAGAAAAATACTTCCATTACAACCTCCGGTCGGCATGATGCGTGCTGTTGTCAGCAAATCTATTGCATATTTTACACCGCTGACTGATTTGATGTCAGTTTTTTATACCACCAGCAGCGGTAATAAGATGAAATTCCATCGATGGCGACGATGAACGAGACGATATAGAGCAACGCCATATGACATAAATAACAAAGCCAGCAAATGCTGGCTTTGTTGAACAGAATAATGTCAGTCGCGATTAACCACCGAAATCATCCAACAGAATGTTATCATCTTCTACACCCAAATCTTTGAGCATATTGATAACAGCTTTGTTCATCATTGGAGGACCACACATGTAGAATTCACAATCTTCTGGCGCTTTGTGATTCTTCAGGTAGTTCTCGTAAATGACGTTGTGAATAAAACCGGTATATCCCGTCCAATTATCTTCTGGTTGTGGATCAGACAACGCCACATGCCACTTAAAGTTTTCGTTTTCCGCTTGTAACATATCGAAATCTTCAACATAGAACATTTCGCGCTTCGAACGAGCACCATACCAGAAAGTGATTTTACGTTTAGATTTCAGGCGACGCAGTTGGTCAAAAATGTGCGAACGCATAGGCGCCATACCGGCACCACCACCGATAAATACCATTTCTGCATCAGTGTCTTTGGCAAAAAACTCACCAAACGGACCAGAAATCGTGACTTTATCGCCAGCTTTTAAACTCCAAATGTAAGAAGACATTTTACCGCAAGGTAACGTCAGGTTGTTCGGCGGTGGTGTTGCAATCCGCACGTTCAACATGATGATGCCTTCTTCTTCCGGATAGTTCGCCATAGAGTAAGCACGAATGGTTGGCTCATCGACTTTCGACTCTAACGTGAAGAATTTAAAGCGTTCCCAATCACCACGGTATTCAGCTGGAATATCAAAATCAGCATATTTCACATGGTGTGCTGGTGCTTCAATCTGAATGTAACCACCGGCACGGAATGGAACCGATTCGCCGTCAGGGATTTGCAGCTTCAATTCTTTAATGAAGGTAGCTTTGTTATCGTTCGAAATAACAGTACATGCCCACTTCTTGATACCAAAAATCTCCGGCTCTACTTCGATATCCATGTCAGTTTTAACACTGACCTGACATGCTAAACGGCAGCCATCGCGACGTTCGCCTTTGGTTAAATGACCAAACTCAACTGGCAATACATCACCACCACCGGCATGAACGTGGACACGACACTGACCACATGAGCCACCGCCACCACACGCCGACGATAAGAAAATACCGCGGTCTGCGAGGACACCCAATAATTTACCACCGGCATTCGCTTTGATAGCTTTGGTTGGATCACCGTTGATACTAATGGTAATTTCACCAGAAGATACAAGCTTTGCTTTAGCAGCTAATATCATTACGACTAAGGCTACGATCAAAATCGTAAACATGCCTACGCCAATTACTATCTCTTGCATTGCTATTTCCTTTTACAACTGGTGCTTACAATGAAACACCGGAGAAGGACATAAAGCCCAGACCCATCAAACCTACCATCAGGAAGCGTGAACCCAGACCGCGAATGCCTGCAGGCATGTCAGAGTATTTCAGTTTTTCACTGATAGCGGCCATTAACGTGATCGCTAACGCCCAACCAACACCACTGCCCAGCGCAAAAACAACACTTTCTCCGAAGTTGTAGTCACGCTCCACCATAAAGGCTACACCACCGAAGATGGCACAGTTTACGGTGATCAAAGGTAAAAAGATCCCCAATGCGTTGTAAAGAGATGGAATATATTTATCCAAGAACATCTCTAAAATTTGCACTAAAGCAGCAATTACACCAATGTAGGTAATGAAGCCTAAGAACATCAGATCCGTGTTGGCAAAACCTAACCAATCTAGGGCACCAGGTGCCAGTAAGTAATGAACCACGATGTTATTCACAGGCACCGCAAGCACTAACACAACAGTAACCGCAATACCTAGCATAAATGCAGTTTTTACTTGCTTGGATACGGCAATAAACGTACACATACCCAAGAAAAACGCCAATGCCAAGTTATCAATGAATACGGCACGAACAAATAAACTCAAATAATGTTCCATGTCTGTAATCCTTAGTGTTTTTCTTGCTGTTCAGGGCGCCAGGTACGTAAGCCCCAAATTAACAAGCCAATGATAACGAACGCACTTGGCGGCATAAGCATCAAGCCCATGGGTTGATACCAACCACCGGCACTAATCAGAGGCAGAATTTCAATACCGAGCAGCGAACCAGAACCAAACAGCTCACGAATCACGGCAACAATCAGCAATAAGACTGCATAGCCTAAACCATTACCGATACCATCCAGGAACGACATGAACGGTGGGCTCTTCATGGCATAGGCTTCAGCACGCCCCATCACGATACAGTTGGTAATGATCAAACCAACGAATACGGATAGTTCTTTCGCTAAGTTGTATGCATAAGCTTTTAATACTTGGTCAACAACGATAACCAAGGACGCGATGATCGTCATTTGCACAATGATTCGAACACTACTTGGAATATGATTCCGAATCATTGAAATAAACAGGTTAGAAAACGCCGTAACGAGCATAACGGCAATGCCCATGACGAGTGCTTTTTCTACTTTTGTTGTTACCGCAAGTGCAGAACAAATACCTAATACCTGCAAAGCAATTGGGTTATTTGCAAAGATAGGCCCAATGACGAGCGCTTTCATTTCTTTTGCATTAGCCATTGTTTAATGCTCCCTGACGAACTTTAGCCAAGAACGGGGCAAAACCCTTCGCGCCTGTCCAAAACACAAAACTATTCTGCACACCGTTACTGGTTAAGGTTGCACCTGACAACCCATCAACATCATGCATTGAAGTCGGCTGGGCATTGCCAGGCTTCAACACTTTGATAGCCGCATTACCTTGCTCATCAAATAGTTTTTTGCCAACAAATTGAGCGATCCATTTCGGGTTTTGAATCTCACCACCTAAACCTGGCGTTTCACCATGCTCGTAGTAATTCAACGCTTTGATGGTGTTGCCATCAATATCCAGCGCTAAAAAACCATGCATGGTTGACCACAAGCCGTAGCCATGAATTGGCAACACGACCGCAGATACCTTGCCTGATTCCACGCCATCATTGTAGGCTAGGTAAACAGGAGCAACTTTCGCGACACGTTTAATCTTGGCAATGTCATCACTGCCAGATAACGCGACACTACCGACAGGATCTTTCATCATTTTGCGGTAATCGTAATTGGCCGCATCTTGATCAACAAATTCGCCGGTTTCCAGATTCACCAAACGTTCGCGAATATGTTTGCCATAAAGACCTTTCACATCAGCCGATGTTAACAAGTTAACAGCTGCTAACACGTTTTTCTGTGAATCTAGTTTTTTGTTCTCATTTTGTATTGGACGAAGACCAACGGCTGCGCCCGCCACAATGATTGCACACACAAGACAGAGTGCAATTACAACACCAAACGTCTTGCCGATGCTTTCGTTTTTATTAGACATTACGAGCAAGCCTCCGCTTTATGTTCGATTGTGCAACCATGTAGTCGAATAATGGAGCGAATAAATTCGAGAACAGAATTGCCAACATCATGCCTTCAGGATACGCAGGGTTAACCACGCGAATCATCACGACCATAAAACCAATCAAAATACCGTATGCCCATTTACCTGTATTTGTAAACGATGCCGATACCGGGTCAGTTGCCATAAAGAACATACCGATGGCAAAACCACCCAGTACCACATGCCAGTACCATGGCATAGCAAACATACTGTTGGTCTCTGAGCCGATCAGGTTAAACATGGTTGCAAACACGATAGTACCTAGCAGTACGCCAGATACGATACGCCATGAGGCTATACGGAAATAGATCAACGCTAAACCACCGATCATCAGTGCTAAGGTTGAGGTTTCACCGATAGAACCTGGGATAAAGCCATAAAACGCATCCCACCACTGCGCATTGATTGACCAGTCCGTTATTTCACCATTCGCCGCTTTTGACAACCAAGTAGCACCAGCATAACCATCGGCAACCGTCCATACTTTGTCACCCGAAATTTGCGCTGGGTAGGCAAAGAATAGGAAAGCACGGCCTGCGAGCGCTGGGTTTAGGAAGTTACGACCTGTGCCGCCGAACACTTCTTTTGCAATGACAATACCGAAGGTAATACCAAGCGCGGCTTGCCATAATGGTAAGGTTGCAGGAACAATCAATGAAAACAGGATGGAAGATACGAAGAAACCTTCGTTGATTTCATGTTTACGTACAGATGCAAACAAGACTTCCCAGAAACCACCCACGATAAAGACAGTGGCATAGATCGGTAGGAACCAAGCCGCACCATAGGCCATCTTAGATGCCCAGCTTGATGTTGCGGTAAGTTCACCACCCAAGGCTTGGAACATGGCAACTTGCCATGTATCTGGCGTACCAAAACCTGCAGCAAGTGCTAACGATGCTTGGTGACCAATGTTAAACATACCGAAAAATACGGCAGGAAATAACATTAACCATACAAAAATCATGATACGCTTCAGATCGATACTATCACGCACATGAGTTGCAGATTTCGTCACTTTGCCTGGGGTGTACAGAATTGTCGCGACAGCTTCATAAAGCGCATACCACTTCTCGTACTTGCCGCCTTTTTCAAAGTTCGGTTCAATACTTTCTAAATAATGCTTCAAACTCATCTTAGCCTTCCTTCTGGATGGTCGTCAGCGCATTGCGTAAAGCTACCCCGTAATCGTACTTTCCAGGGCAAACAAAGGTGCAAAGTGCTAAATCTTCTTCATCCAGTTCTAAACAACCTAAAGACATAGCACCATCGGTATCACCGACCAACAAGTCACGCAGTAACAAGGTGGGCAGAATATCGAGGGGCATTACGCGCTCGTAGTTTCCAATCGGAACCATGGCACGGTCTGAACCATTGGTGGTGGTGGTCATGTTAAACAGGCGTTTCGGGTTCAGATGCGACAAATAAGCACGGGTAATCGAGAACTTGTTGGCGCCAGGTGCGATCCAACCAAATAACTCTTTTTCGTAGCCTTCAGCCAACACAGAAACCTGTTGATGATAACGCCCAAGGTAAGCATGTACGCCTACACCTGCAGAGCCGGCAAGGACAGAGCCAGAAATGATACGATGTTGACCATCGTTTAGCTCACCTTTGGTTAACTCTTGCAATGAAGCGCCAAGTACTGTTTTGATTAAACGTGGATTTTTAACAACAGGACCCGCTAATGAAATTACGCGGTCGCTATGCAAAATACCTGTGGTAAATAGTTTACCGATGGCAATCACATCTTGGTAACCAATATGCCACGCCACTTTTTTCAACGACACAGGTGCCAAGTGGTGGATATGGGTCCCCACAAGACCGGCAGGATGCGGCCCAGCAAACTCTTCGGTTTGCACACCGTTTACGCCAGCAACGGCAGAACCTGAAGCTTTACACAGGAAGATTTTGCTATCAGTTAACCGTGTTAATACAGTTAAACCTTGTTGGAAAGCATCTGCATTCGCCGCAATCACCACAGCAGGATCTGCCGCCAATGGATTGGTATCGATGGCAGTCACAAACACAGCATTTGGTTTACTGTCAGGCGCAGGGATCACACTGAACGGACGCGCGCGAAATGCCGTCCACAATCCCGATGCAAGCAGCTGTTCACGCACAACCTCAGCCGAAAGCTGAGATAGTTGAGCTGCCGCATAGGCATTAAATTGAATGGCATCATCGCGACCATCCACATCAATGACGACTGACTGCAGAACACGCTTAGCGCCACGGTTAATGGCTGAAACTGTACCTGATGCAGGCGCGGTAAAGAAAACGCCAGGGTTCTTTTTGTCTTCAAAAAGTTTCTGGCCTTTTTTAACGTTTTCACCTTGCTCAACAAGCATGGTTGGACGCATACCGACATACTCTTCACCGAGTACAGCGACCGATTTGATGGCTGGACCATCATGGATCACTTGTTTAGGACTGCCCGACAGGGGAATGTCCAATCCTTTTTTAATTTTAATCATACGTACTTGCACTACTTTAACGGGAAGAAACAGGGCCTGGTTTTTGGCTGCTCGCCTCGCAGCGCATCTGGCGAAAGCCGGCTAAAAAACAACCAGATTTCAACAGATACACGTACAGCCCGCGATTTTAGCATTAAAAGGTTCAGACCAGCTATGATAAATAACAAAATTCTACCGCACTGCGCACAACTGCAGCCAATTGTAGACAACTTTCGCACGACACGTCAGAAATCAATCCGTCACTGATGCAATTTCGTTTACCTGTATCAGACAAGATGTGATGTTTTTTGTACTGGACTTGGCACCAATGGCATGCGTAGACCGACATGCCATTGGCGTTAACTATCAGTTGGCTAAATTTTCTAATGTCACCAAGCTTGCCACATCCGCATCATAATCGATATGGCTGTAACCAAAACCAAACAGTCTTAAAAACTCTTGGTGATAGCCTTTATAGTCAGTTAATTCATCAATATTTTCCGTGGTCACTTGGTCCCACATCGCGGCGACTTGCGCTTGAACATGCGCTGCAAGCTCTTTGCCATCCATCCGTAATCGACCACCGTCGTCTAACTGTGGTGAAGGCTGGTACAGCCCTTGCTGGAACAGACCGTGGATTTGCTCAATACACCCCTCATGCGTCCCTTCTGCTTTCATGACGCGGTAGAGCAACGAAATATAAAGCGGCATGATAGGAATAGCAGAACTGGCTTGGGTGACTAAGGCTTTTAATGACGCCACATAGGCATTGCCATGCAGCGGTGCCAATTTTTGCCGAATGGCTGCCGCGGCACGATCCAGGTCTTCTTTGGCACGTCCGATGGTGGCCTTACCATAAATAGGCCATGTTAATTCTTTACCAATATAGGTATAAGCGACGGTCTGGCAGTTGTCCGCCAGCACACCGGCGGCTTGCAATTGATCAAGCCAGCGCTCCCAATCTTCCCCACCCATGACTTTAACCGTGTTAAAAATCTCGTCATCACTGGCAGGTTCAACCGTGACATCTTCAATTTCACGCTTGCTGGTATTTAAATTTTTAACAGTATACGGCTGGCCGATGGGTTTAAGCACTGAACTATAAATATCACCCGTCACTGGATCTTTGCGTCGTGGCGCGGCTAATGAGTACACCACCAAATCAATTTTACCCATTTCACTTTGGATCAAACTGATCGCTTGTGATTTTAGCTCGTCGGTAAATGCATCACCGTTTAAATGTTTATTCCACAGCCCCGCCTTGGAGGCGGCTTGTTCAAAGGCGGCCGTGTTGTACCAACCCGCCGAGCCGGTTTTATTTTCACTGGCTTCTTTTTCAAAAAAGATACCTAAGGTTTTGGCGCCAGAGCCAAACGCTGCGGTAATACGAGACGCTAATCCATAACCGGTAGAGGCACCGATCACTAAGACATTTTTGGGACCATTGGCAATAGTGCCATGTGCTTTGACGTAATCGATTTGTTCTTGGACATGAGCAGCACAGCCAACCGGGTGTGCGTTGGTGCAGATAAAGCCCCGAATCTTGGGTTGGATTACCATAAAAATGGACCTGTTGTTGATGAGTTTCGCGCCTAGTGTAAAACTTTAACCAACGAAACAGGTCTGATCAGCGGCGAATTTCGGCAAATACGCGGTAATACTCAAGACCTCTCAGTTTAGATGGCCTTGAGTCGCGACTTAGGTTAGGGCTTTATCGCGTTTTGATCCGCCAAAACACTTCGGAGATGCCGGCGGTTTCTCCGCATAATATTCATACCATTCACTGGGTGTATAGGTATGAAGTGCCAACGCATGGATCTTTTCGGCAAGCTCCTCGGCCACAATTGCATTCACGGCGCGGTGACGCTGCAACAAACGCATACCATCAAACGCCGGAGTCACGATCACCACTTTAAAATGTGATTCTGAGCCCGGCGCTACGCTATGCATATGGCTTTCGTTGATGACTTCTAAAAATACTGGATCGAAGGCATGCAGTAATTTTTGCTCTATCGAGGTATGGATTAACATGATCTTCTCGCCCTTTTGCTCGCTAATTTATGCTTACTCTAGATGGAGGCATGTCAGTTGTCAGCCTTTTTCCAGTCAAAAAAAAACATATTTAATTCATCTTGCCAAGCCATTAGATCCTAGTCTAAGGCGTTAAAACTTCGCAATGTGACCACGCAGTTGTCATGAATAAATAATATAATGAATCACTTAGAATTTATCGTTATCGTTTGTGTGTCACCTTCACTACAACACAAGCTGCCGCTTTAGATAGGCAATATCTGCCGAAAGGTCAGGTTAAATCGTGCATCAGGTACTTTTAATTGCTTCGGTAACGCATGCTGCCAACACACCTGGCAATGGCCTTGCATCAGGAGTAACGACCCAGGCTTGAGTGATAACGAGATCGCAACACCAGCATGTTTATGCCGTAAATCAAACCGCCTTGTTGCGCCAAGACTGAGTGAAACAATGCGAGGTGCCGCCCCTAATTCTTTTTCATCATCACTGTGCCACCCCATATGATCAGCGCCCGATCGATAATGATTTAATAGCACCGAGTTAAATGACTGCTCGAAAAATGCGCTCACCTGCTGACGAAGCTCTCGTAATGGTTCAGTCCAAGGCTCTGGTGTGAACGATGTTCCTGAATAGCAATAGGTCGCATCACTATCCCCCATCCAAATTTGTTGCCGCGGAATCGCCACTTGACGGCCAAACATCTGGATACGCGGCTGTTGCCAGCGCAGCTGGTGTAAATGGTTCAGCAACTGTTGTTGCTGCAAGCTATCTAGCCAACAGGGCCAGTACCAAAGTTCGGCATCGGGTAGCACAAACTGCTGTGGGCCCGTGACTTGATGTGCTTTGGGCTGCACCTCGCTAAATAAGGAGTAGGTCTGAGCATCATCAATTCGCATCAAAGATTTCTTCTGCCTGTGTCAAATACCGAAAATTGCATAAATATAGTCATACCGCCCGCCTGCGTTAGGAACAGCGTTAGGAACAGCTCCACGAACGCCGTGAGTGGGTTGTCGCTATGCAGCCCATCTGTCACAATAGTCAGCTATTCATTTGCTGTTAGCCTATTATGACCACTCAACTTACTTTTAACGGTCAACTTTACCAGTTGGATCGTTATCCTGCGGGACAAAAAAATCGCAGCTTACAAGCTTGGGATGCCGCCGATATCTTGTTAATCGAGCAAGCATTGGCATTTTTAGCCCTAAAACCTGAAAGCAAAATCTTACTGATTAACGATCAGTTTGGCGCTATAAGCACCATTTTATCGGATTATATGCCTTCGCATCAGTTGTATGTGGTTCAAGATTCTTGGGTCGGCCATGCCGCAATCCAGCAAAACATCGCGGCAAATGAAAAACAACGACCACAGCTATTAACAAGTACTGATGACTGGCCTGACGTGGACTTAGTGTTATTAAAATTACCGCATAATCATAGCTATTTACATTATGTGTTAACGCAATGCCGTGCGTTTTTACCATTAAATACGCCTTTAATTGCCAGTGCCAAAGCCAAAGATATCCATCGTAACCTGGTCAATATCATCTCGCGTGAATACGGTGAGGCACAAGCCTCGCTAACCATCAAAAAGTGTCGCTATATCAGCGCAGCGTTACAACCTTCTGCCGAGCAAAGCGAGTGCGAACCTTTCATCTGGTCATTGCCGGATAGCTCGTTGCAGGTGGTGAACTACCCGAATGTATTTGCTCGGGAACAGTTAGATATCGGTGCTCGGTTTTTGCTGCAGCATTTGCCTGATCTGGAAGCCTCGACAGAGCCCCCTAAACGCGTTATCGATCTTGGGTGTGGCAATGGTGTATTGGGGCTTGCCATGCTTGCTCAGGATCCGCAAGTGCAAGTGATTTTTAGCGATGATTCGGCACTGGCTATCGCATCGGCCGCGGCGAGCGTCAAGGCAAATAATGCTGCATGGCTAGACCGTTCACTTTTTGTGCAAGATGACTGTTTAAGCCAGCAAGCCGATCAATCTGCAGACTTCGTGCTATGTAACCCACCTTTTCATCAACAAAAAGCGGTGACCGACCATATCGCGTGGCAAATGTTTACCGATGCGCGCCGTGTTCTAGTCAAAGGGGGCCGGCTTCGTATCGTGGCTAATCGTCATCTTGGCTATAGCGAGAAACTCGCGCGGTTGTTCGGTGGTTGTATTCATATTGCCAGTAATGCAAAATTCACTATTTTAGAAGCTATCAAAAGGAAGTAATTATGCGTCGTTTCATGCTTGCCGCCGCTTTGTTGGGTTTAACCGCATGCAGTAACCCTGTCCCATCGTTTATCGTGGCGCCAACGGTATTTTGGAATCAAAGTACGCAATTGTCTGGCGTCGCATTCACCCTTCAAGTGCAGGACAATCGCGCCTCCAATGGCACTTTAATCATGCGCGATGGCGATAAGGTTAATGCCTATCCAACCACCAACAATTTGCCACAACAGATCCAGGATACGCTGACCCAAGCCATGATGGCACAAGGTGCTAGAATTACCCCTGGTGAACCCGTTATTGTGACGATTCAAATCAATCAATTAGAAGCAAATGCCAATCTCAAAGCGGTTGAGCATATTGTGCGCAACACCGTCGAGCTGACCATCAGCATTGAACGTGAATCTGGTTCATTTAATAAACCATTTAGTGGTCGCAGTACCTTCTCGGGCCCCTTCAAACTCGATACAGCGGTTGCCGAGCGTGAACTGCGCGTATTAACGGAGCAAGTGTTGGCAAGCTTACTGCGTGATGCCAGTTGGCAAGAATTTTTACGCAATTAACCTTACAATTCTAGGTATTTAAAAACCTATGATTGCAACGCCCTGCATCGGAACATCATGCAGGGCAATACCTTGCATATCAAGACCATGTAGGATCAGCCGCAACGACCCTATCCCTCACTGCACGCTGGCCGCACGAAGACATGACGGAAACAACACTGTGCTGCTACAGTGTTGCGCTATATCGGGCAACCTTGATCACCCTACAACGGAATTTAAACAGCCGACGGAACTTATGCAATGAAAACCATAATCAGCAAATTTATGACTGGCGTATTGGTGAGCTGCGCTTTAGCACTACCATTGGCCGCACAAACCACAGCCAAGCAACCACCTCAGCCAGGCAGCTTTATCCAAAAGGATAATCTATTTCCACGGGTAAAATTAGAAACCTCAGCGGGTAATATTATTATTGAACTTGATCGCAGCAAAGCCGCTATCACCGTCAATAACTTCCTCAATTATGTCGATAAAAAACGTTATGATAAAACGGTGTTTCATCGTTTAGAGCCTGAATTTGTGCTGCAAGGCGGTGGGTATGATAAAGACTACGAGCCCATTCGAACCTTTGAGACCATCTTCAATGAATCTGGTAACGGTAGTAAAAATAGACTTTACACCGTAGCCATGGCTCGCCAACTTGATCCACATAGTGCGTCAAGTCAATTTTTCATCAATTTAAATGATAACCCAAGCCTAGATCCCGGTAAGAACTGGGGATATGCAGTGTTTGGGAATGTGGTTGAAGGGTTTGAGGTTTTGGAGAAAATCAAAACCTTAGAAACCGGCGTCAATGAAAAACTCGGCTGGGATAATGTTCCAAAAAAACCATTAATTCTGTTCCGGGTAATCTTACTGCCTGCCAAGTAATTACGACTATACTTTGGCCTATACCTATTGCGGCGTCTGCATTGCGGCCGCCGCGTGGCGATGAGGCAACGTAATGTTTGAGCAGTTTATCGAACAAAAATCGCAGCAATTAATCTACTATGTGTCACGTTTTTTTCGTGGCCAGCTGCCTTATGCCGAGCTTCGCATTTTTATTTGGGATACCCTCGAAGAATGGTCACAACTGGATGTCCGCGATAAAGCACCTGAGACCATGCAAGAACAAGTATTCTGGCATTTATTACATCAACTTGAATATTGGCCGGAGCAAGAACTCAAACACAATAAACGGTTAAAACGGGCCCTTCAGCATTGTCTGGCATTTTTATGCGGCAAAGCCAGTGTACCCACTCGCTGTGTGGGCGTCCGTCCTTAACAGGCTGTTCGGTATTGAACTTGACCGTACTTGCTTTTATTTACTAAGAGCAGCATCAGTCTTGTAGCGACCTGAAGGTATCTGGAACGTCAATTTCATTTTCCATCGTTTTGCGAGATAAACTATTCAAGTCACTATCAGTTTGCTATCGTGCCGCAGCCTTGGTGTTGGAGCTCTGCATGTTTAGTAAAACGTCATCGTCTACCTCGTGGTATAGTCTGTGTTTGCAATTTTTTGACAAACGCATGCTGGCTATATTTTTATTAGGCTGCGCGTCAGGTTTTCCTTGGGTATTAATCAGCTCTGCAGCCACAGGTTGGTTAAAAGATGCAGGCTTAGCACGAGCCGATATCGGCTACTTTGGTTTAGCCACAATGTTTTTTGCGTGGAATTTTGTCTGGGCTCCCCTGCTTGACCGCGTCAAATTGCCATTGTTACACGCTCGCTTTGGCCAACGCCGCAGTTGGCTTATCAGCTGCCACATTCCCCTATTTTTACTCACCATCGGCATGAGTCTGGTTGAACCGCGTGTAAACTTTATGTGGCTATTTATACTCGCGTCCAGCATGGCCATTTTAGCCGCCACCCAAGATGTCGCGATCGACGGTTATCGGATCGATATATTGCAAGGCGAGACCGATAAATTGCCAGCCGCCTCCGCGATGGCGACCATGGGGTGGTGGACAGGGTATTCATTGCCTGGCTTCGTGGCGTTTTATTATGCCGATACGCTTGGCTGGCCACTGATTTATCAGTTACTTTCCCTCACTTGGCTGTTGTTTATCGCCATCGTTATGATGTTGCCAGAACCACAAAGTCAACGCGATTTACTACAAGCGATTGCCGCCAGCCGTTATCAACGTTTTTCTAAGTGGCAAGCATGGTTGTTGATGAGTTTTGTCGAGCCTTTGGCTGATTTTTTCCGACGTAACGGCGCAAAAATTGCCTTGCTGCTGATGCTGTTTATTCTCACGTTTAAGCTTGGCGAGGCCTTTCTTGGCCGCACATCCATCCAATTTTATCGTGAAATTGGCTTTAGCAACGCACAAGTCGCCGAATATTCCAAATTGATTGGTTGGGGCGCAACCGTTTGCTTTACCTTGCTCGGTAGCTTACTGAATATGCGATTTGGTTTAATCAATGGCCTGTTACTCGGCGGTATCGCCATGGCAGCTAGCAACCTGATGTTTGCTTGGATTGCCCAGGTAGGCCCCAACACCGACTTATTGCTTTGGACCATATTGCTGGATAACTTCACCACTGCGTTCTCGGTGGTGGCATTTGTGTCCTTTTTGACACATTTTACAGGATCTGCATTCTCCGCGTCACAATACGCATTATTAGCCTCCATCGGTAATTTTGGTCGTACCACCTTAGGTTCATTCGGCGGCGCTGTCGTTGATATGCTGGATGGCAATTGGAGCTTATTCTTTATTCTGACCGCATTGATGGTCCTACCGGCACTTGCGTTGTTGTATTGGATCGTTGTGACCACGCGCAATCAGCATAAAAACTAAGCACAATCAGAGGTATACGTTTCGAATTATGAAATTTTTTTTCTATTTTAGGATTAACACAACTTTACAGCGTGTTTTCGGCGTAGTAGGATGATGTTGTTAACGTATGGATTGAATTTAGGGAATTGCAAGCACCAACAAAAAGCGCGCAAGAGATTCAGTTTAGATGTTTGAATGGTAATACGTGGAGTAAGGAAGTGGCAAAGCGCCCGGAAAAGCCACAGCGACTTTTCCGGAAAACACCGAGCTAACAATTACGCTATGTTGTACTTGAGCGGATAGACGTCAGTTAGGCTTGGTTTAAAACGTGTTTTAAACCTTCGTTAGGATCTATATCTAACGCTTGGCAATATCGAACAAATTCAATGACATCTAAACGTCGTTCTTGGTTCTCCACCTTACCAATGAACGAATGAGGCGTGCCTAAAATTTCAGATAAGCTACGCATTGTATGTCCTTTATCCTGACGTTGACGTTTTAGCCATACGCACAAACGTTTATTTTCGTCAGAAATGACGCTTTTGGTACCTTTCATTTTTGCATTGTCTCCCAGCGTTAAACGCCTGTTATTATCAAAACACTTCCTGCCAAATAGCAAACCTTATTGGAAACGCCAATAAGCAAGTAAAACCAGATAATTAAACCATAGGATGCGACAAGCGTATAGTTTAAACGCTATATTTTTGCTAATAGCTTGTGCTCCCAGTGTAATTCATTGATTTTAAATCACAACAATGTATCTAAAAACTACATATTGTAGTCCTCAACTGGCACCAGTTTACCGGTTGCAGATACAAAAAGTTTACTTTTGGAACAAAATTGCAATCAGTGGGAGTATAATGCGATATTCTTAACAAAGAATCAACTATTTTACGGTGTGACCAGCCGGTGCTGGCCACATAACAGCGGTGAGGGAGTTAAACGGAGAAGCTCGAACCACAGCCACAGGTCGTAGTTGCATTAGGGTTTTGCACTAAAAAACGGCTACCTTGCAGGCCTTCGGTGTAATCAACAACGCCCCCCATGAGGTATTGTAAACTCATAGGATCGACCACCATAGTCACCCCATTTTTCTCTACCGTGAGGTCTCCATCATTCACCTTTTCGTCGAAGGTAAACCCATATTGAAAACCTGAGCAGCCACCGCCAGTGACATACACACGCAGTTTCAACGCTGGATTTTCTTCATCAGTAATGAGCGACAACACTTTATTCGCTGCAGCATCAGTAAACTGAATAGGCAATTCTACATCGGACATTTGATTTACCTCGGTAACAATGAAGCAAAATTATCTAATACCTGACTAATTTATTCAAGTATTTCTCCAGCCACAGCAGATGAACGCCACCCATGGTTTTGTACCAACCGCTTGCCAGCTTGCGGGCCAGATATAATCTGAATAACCACGTCCATACGCTCCACCTCAAACCCTTTGGGAAGGGCAAAGCTGCCGTTAATTTTTTGAATTTTATGCAAGTTAATACGGCGCTTACTTTCTGCTAGTTTATTGAGTTTAAGTAAGTCGACCTGCTGTTTTTTACCTTTAACCTTGCCGTGCAACACCAAGTTGTAATTCAGTTTGGTAGGTTTGGCTTTGGCGTTTTGTTGAATGAGTACCAGGCTGTAATTAAATTTGCCTACGGTTTTACCCGGCTGCACCGATACACTTTCCACCACCACGCCACCGACACTTTGTGTTGGTTTTGTTACCTGCTGCAAAAACGCCAATTGTTTTTTGGTCTCGGCTAGTTCATCTTGCGTGGTTTTTAAATCTTGCTGGGCGAGTTGGTGCGTTTTCTTTTCAAGTGCCAGTTCCGCACTGACAAAATCAAATTGTTGCTGTAACTTTTGCTGTGATAACGTCACGCTGGTAAGTGCGGTTGACGCGTTGCTTGACGCAATCTGTAACGCTTGCACTTGCTGTTGTAATTGCCAAACACCCAGCCAATAACCGATCACTCCCGCCAGTAAGGCCAGTAGTAACCAAAAAGTTAAGCTTAATTCTGCGATCCAACGCCGATACAGAGCAGGAATTCTTTTCATCAATTTACTCAACGTGTTATCTTTTATCATTATTCATTTGCGATATTACACTAGCCCATGAAATCTTGGCAGCATTGGCTACCGCCGCTTCGTCGCCGCTTAGCTTACCCCGTCACTAGTTTCCAACTTTGTCTATTGGGCGTGTTGGGCGGTTTTATCGCTGCATTGTTGATCATTTTATTTCGCTTGGCGATCAGTACATTGCAAGGTTTGTATCTCACACAAGCGGATGACTTTACCACTATTAGTCGCGAAACCCGAGCCTTATTACCCTTTATCGCAGCCACTTTTATTGCACTACTTGCCGTTGCGATAGGCCTTAAACATTATCGGCTAGGGATCCCGTTTGTAATCCACCGGATCAAAGTCCGTTATGGAATCATGCCATTTTGGAATACCTGCCATCAGTTTTTTGGTGGCATCGCGGCGTTAGCCAGCGGCTTTTCAGTGGGACGTGAAGGGCCATCGGTGCATCTTGGCGCCTTTGGCGCCAGTACCGTAGGGAGTTGGCTGCGCTTGCCGTATAACAGTATTCGTATTTTAGCCGGTTGCGGTATTGCTGCCGCAATTTCAGCCTCCTTTAATACGCCATTAGCGGCGGTGATTTTTGTGATGGAAGTGGTCCTGCGTGAATATCGTATTCACGTTTTTGTGCCCATTATGTTGGCGTCGGTCGTGGGCTCGGTGATGACACAAGCTGTGTTTGGTGCTGGCAACGATCTCGAAACCATCGCCATGCCTACACTCAGCAGCTGGCATCTGCCCTACCTTATTATTTGCGGTATGATCATGGGCGTGTTTGCTACATTTTTTAACCAAAGTTTGATGCGAACCATGCGCACCTTTAAGCATTGGCACCTATCGTTGCGCTTACTGTTAGCCGCATCGGTGACGGCCGTGGTCGGTAGCATGGTGCCACAAGCCTTAGGGGCAGAAACCGGCGCCATTCATTATGCGATTACCGCGCCGAATGAATTGTTACTGCTATTCATGCTGTTTTTAGCCAAACTGGTGTTAACCGTCGCCGCCCTCGGACTTGGCGTCCCCGGTGGCATTATTGGCCCTGTGTTCGGTATTGGTATTATCGTCGGGACCATTTTGTGTTACTTACCCACCCTGTTAGGGGCCGATGCATCGATCGTCGGGACTTATGCCGTTCTTGGCATGGCCGGTATGATGGCGGCCACCTTGCACGCCCCTTTAGCCGCGCTCGTTGCCGTGACCGAACTGGCCGCGAATCCAGATTTGATCGTACCTGCGATGCTGGTGATCGTCTCGTCTTACGTGATCGCCGTGCAGTTTTTCCATACTAAATCCATTTTTTTACAGCAACTCGATTTTATGCAGATGCCCTATAAATTAGCGCCCGCGGATGATGTACTGCAAAAAGTCGGCGTGCTGGCGATGATGCGGCAAGATTATGCGTTATTGGAAAACCCTACCGATGCGCAAGTCATTCAAGCGCTTGATCAACTTCAGCAAGGTCAATCCTTGGTGATCCGCCGTCGTTTTGCGGTTGATCAACATTATGAGCTTGCAAGTTACGATCTGAGTATGTCGATGTCAGGCAATAGCATGTTAAAATTCAATGCCCTAAGTGCCGTCAATCATCAAGCCACCATGGCAGAGGTTTTTGCCGAATTGGGTGATAGCCGCGAAGGCGCAGTGCTTGTTTATGATGAAAAACATGCCGACCAGCCGATTGGCTTGATCAGTTGGGAACAAGTACGCAGTTTGTTAATGCGTCAAAATAACTTGCTGTAATGTAGGACAAATCATGGATAAAGCGTTGTTACTAAAAGCCTTGCATTTAAGTTTTATGGTGGCTTGGTTTGCCGGTATTTTTTATCTGCCGCGGCTATTTGTAAATCATGCCGCACATCCACAAGGCGAGATTGATGAATTACTCAAAGGTATGGAACGACGCCTATTGTGGTTTGTTACGCCATTTGCGTTTTTGACCATTCTGTGTGGCGTATTACTGACCACACACTTCGGTGCGGCGTGGTTTAGCGTAAGCACTTGGTTACATTACAAGTTAGTACTGATTGCAATTTTAGTCGCCTATCATGGTTATTGTTTTAAACTATTGGCCGATTTTAAACACAACCGTAATAAGCGCAGCCCGCGGTTTTACAGAATTTTTAATGAAATACCTGTATTTATGTTATTTGGTGTGATCTTTTTAGCTGTCTATAAACCAATTGCAAGCTAAGGCTGCGGTCTACAGCAGAGATTTGATATACTGAGCGCCAGTTCAAACGGGCACTGGCGCTTGCCGGTTGCCGTTTGTGATCTGAAGCACATAGCAAAAGGCAATCACCATGAGCTTTAAAGGCCAACACATCCTTTCGGTAAAACAGTTCGATCGAGACAGCATCCAGCAGGTGTTTGACATCGCCCGCAAAATGGAGCCCTATGCCCTCCGTCAGAAACGCACCACAGTGTTAAATGGCGCCATTTTAGGCAACCTGTTTTTTGAACCTAGCACGCGCACGCGCGTCAGTTTTGGTTGTGCTTTTAACTTATTAGGTGGTGAAGTTCGCGAGACCACAGGGATGCAATCATCCGCGCTGTCCAAAGGCGAGTCGTTGTTTGACACAGCGCGCGTCATTAGCAGCTACAGCGATGTGATCGCCATGCGCCACCCGCAGTCCGGATCTGTGGCGGAATTTGCCCAAGGCAGTCGTGTGCCCGTGCTTAACGGCGGTGATGGCGCCAACGAACATCCAACACAAGCCTTATTGGATCTGTTTACCATCGAACGCGAATTAGCGGCATCAGCCCAGCGCATCGATGGTATGCACATCGCCATGATCGGTGATTTAAAATTTGGCAGAACCGTGCACTCGTTATCTAAACTGCTGAGTTTATACAAAAACATCCACTTTACGCTGATTGCCCCAGCAGAATTGGCCATGCCCGATGACATTGTGGCCGTGCTCGAGAATGCAGGCCACAAAGTCACTATCACCGATCAACTGGAAGGTAATATTGGCGCTGATATTGTTTATCAAACGCGCATCCAAGAAGAACGTTTCCCATCGCAAGATGAAGCAAACAAATACCGCGGTAAATTTCGCTTAAACCAACAAATTTATACGCAGTATTGCAAATCAAATACCGTCATCATGCATCCATTACCGCGTGATTCACGTTTAGAAGCCAATGAGCTCGACAATGATCTCAATCTGAATCCCAATTTGGCGATTTTTCGCCAAGCCGATAATGGCGTCCTGGTGCGGATGGCCTTATTTGCATTAACCCTTGGGGTGGAAGATATGGTGCAGAAATACGAATGTGCTGTGCCTTGGTACTCGAATAAATCGCAACATACCGCCGGCTAACCCCTGCGCTAGGACTTTTGAACATGACTTTATCTGAACAACTATTTGCCCGCGCCAGCGAAACTATCCCTGGCGGTGTGAATTCACCCGTACGTGCATTTCGTCACGTGGGTGGTACGCCCGTATTTATTGACCGTGCCGACGGTGCCTATATTCATGATGTGGATGGCAAGGCCTATATCGACTATGTTGGTTCTTGGGGGCCGATGGTCCTCGGCCACAATCATGCAGGCATTCGCCAAGCGGTCATCGATGCCGCGGCCAAAGGCTTAAGCTTTGGCGCCCCCTGCCCTGCAGAAATTGATATGGCGGAAAAAGTCAAAGCGCTGGTCCCCAGTATGGAGATGGTGCGCATGGTCAGCTCAGGAACCGAAGCCACCATGAGCGCGATCCGTTTGGCACGCGGATATACCGGCCGCGATACCATCGTTAAATTCGAAGGTTGCTACCATGGCCACGCGGATTCGCTATTAGTCAAAGCAGGTTCGGGCGCCTTAACCATGGGAGTACCGAATTCACCAGGTGTGCCGTCTGATTTCGCCAAATATACTTTAACTTGTGAATTTAATAATTTACCGCAACTCGAGCAATTGTTTGCCGAACAAGGCGAGCACATTGCTTGTATTATTGTTGAGCCAGTTGCAGGAAATATGAACTGCATTCCGCCTGCCGACGGTTTTTTACAGGGGTTACGCGCACTTTGTGATCAATATGGCAGCGTGCTAATTTTTGATGAAGTCATGACCGGCTTCCGTGTCGCGAAAGGTGGTGCACAGGCTTACTACGGTGTAACGCCATGCTTAACTACATTGGGTAAAATCATCGGTGGCGGCATGCCGGTAGGTGCTTTTGGTGGTAAAAAAGCCATCATGCAACATATTGCCCCCATTGGACCTGTGTACCAAGCCGGTACCTTATCCGGTAATCCCATCGCCATGGCGGCAGGATTGGCGGCGTTATCTGCCATAGATGCACCAGGTGTGTATGAAGCTTTAACCGCTAAAACAGCGCAATTACTTGGTGGAATGCAAGAGGCTGCAGCTCGTCATAACATCCCGTTTAGCGTTAACCAAGTCGGAGGGATGTTTGGTATTTTCTTTACTGAGCAAGCCAAAATAACCAGCTATCAGATGGCTACACAATGCAATATCGAACGTTTTAAACGCTTCTTCCACTTGATGTTGGCAGAAGGTGTATACCTAGCACCATCGGCGTATGAAGCTGGCTTCCTTTCGTTGGCACATTCGGATGCTGATATTGCCGCGACCATTGCGGCCGCGGATCGTTGTTTTGCAGTATTAGCCGCCGAAGCATCGTCGTAAATAACACCATAAACATCGCTCACACGCCCCTGTGTGGGCGATGCATCTTCAGTTCCCTGCGCTTTCGTGGCACCTTGTCAGCATGGTTCCTCGAGCCAATGCACCAACTGAGCAACCAGAACATCTCATTGCAACAAGAGGCTAGCAAAGGTGTTGTATTAGAATACTGATGCTTTAGCGTAAGCGTAACAACAACCACACCTTGCAGCATGGCTGTTGTCTTGATCAATACGGCAGCAGCTTAGCTAAGTCGGCCGGAGTATTTGCTGTCGGCAGCTTTTCAAATAACTCAGTGAGGTAT
>Ga0209812_10000473_pt1 | contig 36591 bp, 24 predicted proteins | sample JI71714BDNA_FD_187502 | JGI IMG/M metagenome (GOLD analysis project Ga0209812, IMG submission 187502) | Wastewater effluent complex algal communities from Wisconsin, to seasonally profile nutrient transformation and Carbon sequestration -... | ecosystem: Engineered > WWTP > Effluent > Algae...
TCATTATCAGCAAACCAAAAATATGTTGGTGAGTTACGATATCAATCCAATGGGATTCTTCTAAACTTCCGTTCGAACCCTGTTAACACGAAACCCCACGGTGTGTTATAAAACTGTGGGGTCCAGTTTGTTCTCATAAGCAGATAAGCACGTGATTACACAATTAAGCGCGCTGCGTGTACCTTGCTAAAGAACGATTGCTCACGTATTTTTCTATAGCCTTTAATAAAGCATTCGTTATCTATGAGGTGAGTCTATGACCGCCGTGTATCATGCGCTATCCCGACAACATGATGCAAGTCTAGCTGTAGCGGAGTTGGCTGCTCAATTGCCTTTGGCGCACATTGCTATCGTGTTATTTTTCTGTTCTTCCCGTTACGATCTCACGCAGTTAGCCGCCGCCTTTAATGAGCGTTTTACCAATACGCAATTAGTGGGATGCACCACGGCCGGTGAAATTAGTCGAGAAGGGTATGAAGCTGGCAGCGTCTGTGCCATTGGGTTTCACCATGCTTATTTTTCATGCCAGGCGCAAGTTATTGAGCAATTGAACGGTTTTGATTTGCTACGGGCACAACACACTATTACCACGCTGTTGGCCAGGTTACCGCAAACGAAGCATCAGCACATATTAGCGCTAACATTATTAGATGGGTTATCCAGCCAGGAAGAAGTGGTATTGCTGCAATTGGAGACCGCCTTAGGCCGTATTCCGCATTTCGGTGGCTCCGCTGGGGACAATAATCAACTTCGTCGTACCCACGTTTTTTTTCAAAAGCAATTTTACAGTAACGCTGCTGTAGTTATTTTGCTACAAACCGCCATACCTTTTCAGGTCTTTAGTGGCCATCATTTGGTACCACGCGCCGAAAAGTTTGTTGTTACCGCCGCGTCAGCAGATTTTAGAACCGTGTATGAAATTGATGCAGAGCCTGCGGCTAATGTATATGGCCGCTTGGTCGGATGTGATCCTGAACACTTAACTGCAACTGTATTTGCGTTATATCCGCTTGCTGTAAAAATCGGTCAAGAGTATTACGTGCGCTCTATACAGCGGGTCAATGAGGATGGGAGCTTAACCTTTTATTGTGCATTAGGCTTGGGCGCGGTTTTAACCGCGATGGACAATACCCCCATGTTACCGGCTTTGGCAGCGCTGTTTGCCGATTGTGAAAAAACCGTGGGCCCCCCTTTACTTACGCTTGGTTGTGATTGTGTTTTACGTCGACAGGAATTTGCAGAGCGCGGATTATTAGCCGACGCCTCCGCGTTTTATCGCGATAATCAGGTTATTGGTTTTAGCACCTATGGTGAACATCATGAAGGCATTCATCTTAATCAAACCTTTACCGGTGTGATGTTTGGACAACCTAAAACCGATACCATTGACATGGAGAACCCGTGTGACTGATGAGTTAACGGCGCTAAAAGCCCAATGTGCCGCACAACAAGCTCAGCTGCATAAACTGACGGTAATTAATCAAGCTTTGATGGCACGGGTTGAAGCAGGGAGCAGTGCGGGAGCGTTAGCACCTTATGCTGCATTTCAGCAAGCGGCGGTATTAGCCGAGCAAGTGCGAGAGCGCACTGCTGAATTGCATCAAGCGTATGACGAGTTGCGCCGTTCGATGGCCGATTCAGAGAGTTTGCGACAAAGTGAGCGCTGGATCCGCACTATCACCGACAATGTCCCAGCCATGTTAGCTTATCTCTCCGCCGATTGTCGTTATTTGTTTACCAATCGCCATTATGATCAGTTTTATGGGATGACACGCGGCAGTTTACAAAATGCTAGTTTACTTGCTGCACACGGTGAAGCAGGGCGCAATCGTTTACAACCTTACATAAACCAAGTGCTTGCTGGCGACACGGTGCAATTTGAAATTGCCGAGCATAACGCAGAGCAACAACGTCGGGAACTCCTCAAAAGTTACGTTCCACATCAAGATCAACAAGGACATATTATTGGTTTTTTTGTGTTGTGTCGTGATATTACTGAACGTAAGCAGATTTCCGAAACGCTGCGTCAGGCCAATTTACATTTAGAGCAACGAGTACAGCAACGCACAGCAGCATTAACAGAATTAAATCAACAACTCGAGCACGCGCGTATTGTCGCCGAGCAGGCCAATGCCTCCAAAAGTCAATTTCTTGCTGCGGTCAGTCATGACGTCCTGCAACCCTTGAATGCTGCGCGGCTTTTTAATGGCGCATTAATGGATCTTGGCTTACCCGATGTTGCCGGGCAGCTAACACAATCGGTTGCTAATGCCTTAGATGATATGGCTGAGTTATTGCGTACCTTGGTTGATTTATCCCGATTAGACGCCGGACAATTAGAGCATCAACTTACTGCTGTCGCTTTGACACCAATGATGGAACGCTTATACCAAGAGTATTTACCTCAGGCGCAAGTGAAAGGAATACGACTTCGAGTCAGGTTGTGTCCTTATCCGGTTATCACCGATCCTGTGTTATTGATGCGAGTTATGCGTAACCTATTGAGTAACGCGTTACGCTACACGCCAACGGGCGGCAGTGTTTTATTGGGCTGGCGTAAGCGTGAACACGTAATTGAACTTCAGGTTGTCGATACGGGGATCGGTATTGATAAAAGCCAATATGAAGCTGCTTTTACCGCGTTTACGCGCTTGGCGCCCTCGGCGCATCGTCAAGAAAAAGGCTTGGGGTTGGGGTTAGCGATAGTAGACAAAATCTGTGGTTTATTGCAGCATCCAATACGATTAGTTTCTTCGCTTGGCAAGGGTTCTCTCTTTGCCTTAAGCTTACCGCAAACAACCCTGCCTATTCTCTCCCCAATTACGGAGCCGATCCGTCCCCGAGGTAGCGGTGCCGTGATTTGGGTTGTCGATAATGAGTTATCTATTTGTCAGGCAATGGACCACCTGCTAACTGGGTGGGGCTACGTAGTCTTCACTGCCACATCGGGCAGCGCGTTTGCGTCCTTAAGTGAAACCGCAACGCCTCCTGATTTATTGATCATAGATTATCATTTAACGGATTGTCAGCCATCCGATATGGCACAATCTACCGAAAATGGCGTTGCAGTGGCCATGGTGCTACGTCAGCAATTAGGTGTTCAGGCCAGTGCGCTGCCCATCTTATTAGTGACTGCCGATCACAGTAGTACTCTTGCGCAACAGGTTAAGCCATGGGTCACTGATATTCTGTATAAACCCATTAAACCGCTGAAACTTCGCGTTATGTTGCAAAAATTATTAGCACTCTCAGGGCCGGTAAATCATTCGGGGTAAATAGGGCGGTCAACACTACAGACTTAAGCGTTTTAACGTATCCGTTTGTGCCGCTTGGGCGAGCAATTGGGTCCGGCTTTGCACGCCTAATTTGTGAAAAATGGCGGTGACATGAGCTTTTACCGTAGTGGGCGCTATAAACAAGGTCTCAGCAATCTGTTTGTTGCTGGCGCCCTCTAATAACTTGGCCAATACGCGACGTTGTTGACGTGTAAGCTGTAACAGATTGTCGACAGATAACACCGTTGCGGTGTTGCTTGACAGTTGAGGCTGTAATGTTTCTGGAGTGTGAAAATCTTTGGCTTGAAAACCTTGCGCTTGAAAACTTTGAGCAGGCAAGTAAATGTGCCCGGCTAAAATGTGTGTCAGTGCATTAAGTAAGTGTTGTTTGTCGGCTGACTTAGAAATAAAGCCTATGGCACCCAGTGCCATGGCCTGTAACACCGTGTGTTTATCATCTGCGGCAGATAACATTGCTACCGGTACGTATGGAAAACGTTGTTTCAATTGCGTGAGACCTGATAAGCCATCACTACCCGGCATATTGACATCCAGTAGAATTAAGTCTGGCTCAGCATCCACGGCAAGCAGCTGAAACAGTTCATCAAGATTTGCCGCTTGCTGCAATTGCCCAGTGGGCCAATGTTGCTGCAACAACAATTGCAAAGCATCACGGTATAGAGGATGGTCATCTGCGAGATAAAACTGATACATAGCGATCAGCGCACTTTGTTGCGGTAGGCGGCAACCGCTTTATTGGATGCTGTTAGCATTTTTCGCCCCTTAACGGAAGATTGTGTCAGCAAAATAAACAATAAATCGATGATCAACTCTTGGGCGTTTCGCGACAAAATAGAAGACAACCGCGCTGTATTTTCGTTTGCGACGGTTTTCAAATTGATGTCAGAAAGCTTCGCAACACTGTTGGGTGCAAATCCAGTCAAGCTAATGATCTGCAGCTTTTGTTCTCTTGCAAATTGGGTTACGGTAATCATTTCTGCCGTTTCTCCCGATTCGCTAATCACAAATAAGATGTCTTTTGCACCATAATGGGCCAAATCCACCAGCTGAATATGATTATCACTTTCAGCAATGGCGTTTATCCCCAGTTTTCGTAATTTTAAGCAAAAATCTTGGGCCACTAAAAATGATGCACCTTTTCCGGTAAGCATAATCCGTTTTGCTTGCCGTAACGCCTGGCAAACCTGCTCCATACACTGTTGCTCATTGGCACCCAAGGTATTGGTAAGCACTGCAATTTTACTCGCCAACAGTTTATTAGCCATGGTGGTATAGGAATCAGCAAGAGAAATATCACCGTGTAAGCTAAGCGAGGGTTCATCAGGGAGATTATGCACGCTGTCAGCAACAGCAAATTTAAAATCAGGATACCCTTTATACCCCAGCTTTTGTGTAAAACGCACCACCGTTGCCTGACTTACGCCAACCTCTTGTGCGAGTTCCTGAGATGATAACTGCCGAATAAGTTGGGGATGGGCCAATACATAAGCAGCAATAGCTTGCTCGGCGCTGCGCAGTTTTGCTTGCAGCAGTGCAATTTTTTGCAAAACGGCCATAGATACTCGTTGTTAAGGCGTCGTTATTTTCAATCAGTATAAGCGGTTTGCTCACGTAAAAACCACTCCTTGGCGCTGGCTTTATCAAAGCGAACACCAGAGGTTGTAAAAAACGTATGGATTGCTGTTTTTTTGCGTCGAGCATACAATCGCGCCACAGTGTCTTTGTTGGGTTTAATTTTAAAAAAAGTGAGCGTTTTGATGAATAAAAATGGTCTAACAAATCTTATCGCCTTACTCGTGGTCTTACTCGGTTGGGTATTGCAACAACCTATTTTGCTCAGTGTTGGTTTATTTGCCCTTGCTGGTGCTATTACCAATTCGCTGGCTATTCATATGTTGTTTGAAAAAGTCCCTTTTTTATATGGTTCTGGCGTGATCCCGCAGCGCTTCACTGAATTTAAAGCAGGGATCCAGCAATTAGTTATGACACAGTTTTTTAGCCCTACCCATATTGAACGCTTTTTTGAGCAGCGCTCAGCCGTGCCGAGTTTTGATTTTGCGCCCGTCATTGATCAAACTGACTTAAGCCCCGCATTTCAAAGTTTACTCAAGGTGGTTGAGCAATCTTCGTTTGGCGGTATGTTGGCCATGTTCGGTGGCTCTGCAGTACTGCTGCCCTTACAAGATCCTTTTATTGCGAAGTTAAAATTAGCGTTAATCGACATCACTCAAACAGATGCGTTTCATGATTTATTGCAAGCACAGCTAGCAGAGCATCAGCAAGTGTCACACCTAACCCAGCAAATTGAGCATATTGTGCAGCAACGTTTGGCTGAACTTACGCCTGAATTGGTTAAAGACATCATCCAACAGATGATTCGGCAGCATTTAGGCTGGTTAGTGGTATGGGGGGGCGTATTTGGTGGTGCTCTTGGGTTGATCGCGGCTTTTTTTAAGGTTTAATTCAGTTTGCTGTACTACACTAAACACGTTAAGGTAATACAAGATCACTAAATACAGGAACATACTATGACAGTAAACAAAACGTTTTTATCCGCAGGTTTATTTGCCAGTGTTGTTATGACGTACTCATCTGCCGCCACTGCAGCGTCTACCTTAAAAGGTAACGAAATGGTGTGGCTACTCACGCAGAATCATCAGTTAGTGAAAATTAATCCTTCCTCTCCCGGTAAGGTTCTCGAACAAAAAGCGCTTACCGGTTTGCGTGAGGGTGAGAAAATTCAAGGTATTGATTATCGGGTGGCTTATGGCGTGTTATTTGGCCTGTCTGATAAAGGTCAGCTGTATACGATTAATACGTTAACGGGTGCAGTAAGTGCTGTTGGTAGCCCACTGTCAGCGACTACGTTACAGGCCGCGCAGTTTGGCTTTGATTTTAATCCAGCGGCAGATCGGATCCGAGTTGTTAACGAGTTAGGTCAAAATTTACGTTTACATCCTGAAACGGGCGTACTTGCCTTTACCGATCCTAATTTACAATACGCGCCAACTGATCGTCATGCTGGTAAGTCACCAGCGGTAGTTGCGGCAGCCTATACCTACAATCAGCAAGACGCTAAAATCACTACCAATTATGCAATTGATAAAGCGGCAGGGACCTTGGTTACGCAAGGGAGCATAGAAGGTATTGAACCTGTAGTTTCTCCGAATACGGGACTACTGTTTACCGTCGGGTCACTCGGACTGGCTGATTTAGAACAGGTTTCATTTGATATTTCGGATATCAATAACATCGGATTAATTTCGGTAACGACCAAGACAGAAGCGCAATCGACGTTATATCAGATCGATCTGAGTTCAGGGCAAACCACTAAGTTAGGTCAACTGGCCGATGGCAGTGCCATAGTAGGGATAGCGATTGAGCCATAAATCTTCTTTTATTCTGTGTTTAGGCATAGCGCTTAGTTTTAGCGCTATGCTCCATGCTGCGCCCGTCACGGTAACCGTAGTAGGCGAGAACGGCCAGCCTGTTGTGGGCGCGGTGGTTTTTTTAGAATCGCCTGCTGCCAGTGCTGCACTGACCCAATCGTTAACCACTACGCCATCAACAACAGCGAATATTGTTCAACGTGATAAACGCTTTATACCAGAACTGACCATCATACCGCGTGGCACTTCAGTGACCTTCCCGAATGAAGATACTGTGCGGCACCATGTTTATTCGTTTTCACCGGTGAAGCAGTTTGAAATCAAGCTGTATGTAGGTACGCCAACCGATCCCGTTGTCTTTGAGCAAAGTGGTGTGGCAGTGTTAGGCTGTAACATTCATGATGAGATGATTGCTTGGGTAGTGGTGTTAGACACCCCATATTATGGAACTAGCGATACATCTGGTCAGGTACGCTTAGACAAGGTGCCGGCCGGCGATTATACACTTCGTGTATGGCATAAAGACTTACTGAGTGAAGCGGATGTACCTAAAATTAGTGTTAGTGTAAATGCGGATCTGCCGCCACAACAAGTTACTTTACCGCAATTAGTACCAATGTATTAACTGGTTAATGGCGGTTATGTCCATAGCGAACCAAGGGGCGTAGTCGTGTCGTAACGATGGGCAACTTGTGCAATAAATAATTCTGCGCACGCCATCGCATCGGTAACGGCATGATGGGGTAAATAGGGGGGCAAACCGTAACGTGCTCTGCTCGCCGCCAAGCGAATAGAAACCGCTTGGCGTTTGCGCAATCGTTGCCACAAACTCATTGGCGTTTTACGATGCCATTGCGCCTCTATCGCCATAGTATCAATAACGGGAAAGTATATGCTTTCTTGCAACCTTACTTGCATGGCGGCCGCTAAAAACTGCCGTTCAATGTCCGCGCAGTGCACAATCAACACCTTTCCAGCAATAGCGGCTAAAAACTCGGGTAAAACCTCTAGCAGATCAGGCGCATGTTCTAATGCGCTGTCGGTGATCCGATGGATTTTTACCGAGCTACTGGTCAGTTCAAAACGAGGCTTAACCAGCCATTGTTTGGCTTCTGAGCTAAAGATCCGCGTTGTGGTTAACGGCACGATGCCAATGCTCACAATACCATGGCAACGTGGATCCAAACCGGTGGTTTCGAGATCCAACGCCATTAGCGGTGCGTCTGCCAAGGGCGTCTTTGCGTTTACCATACCGGTGGCGTAATAATCTTGTAAAAGTGGTACCCGACTTTTTGCCGCTAACTGGGCAAAGCGGTGTGGCCAATTTGGCGCGCTAGGGGGAAGGGGACTTGACCCTAAATACAACATAGGTTAGGCCTGAAAATGAAATTTAAGAAATTTCTGCGCATTGGCTAATACCAAAAACGCGGCTTTAAGATGTTTGCGTTCAAACTCTGACAAGTGTGCTGGCCGCACATTGTTATCCGGCGTGTGTTTGTGTTGCAAGGCGGCCGCTTGATGGCGGATCCGCGTCATTGCAATAACTTCATAGGCATCGCGGAGATCTTCAGCGCGGCCTTTAGGTAACAACTGACGTTTTGTCAGTTCAGTTAATCGTTGATAAGAGCTGCGCGCGTCAACCCCAAGTGATAATGTATAAACACGTAATAAATCGGCCATGGGGGCCGTCCCCCGACGTTTTATATTTAGCGAATCATTTTGTCGGCCATCTTCTTCCATAACAAAATCCTGAAAAAAGCCCAATGGGGGGGTACGCAACAGGGCATTGCGGGTCATAGAGGCTAAAAACAGTTTACTGCGTGGGGCGGTATTGACGATTTGTTGATTAAGTTGCGTTGCCCATTCCGTTTTACCCCAGACGCCATCTAAGTCGAAAAAAATATTACTCTGCAGTAACTTCTCGGGGGTAGGTTGAGTCAACCAATCATTAAAATAATGTTGCCATACGCGCAATGGCTGGCGCCATTGCGGATTAGTCGCCATAATGTGACCGCTACACAGCGGATAACCACATTGGGCTAAGCCATCACAAACAAATGCTGCCAATTCGGCAAAGTAAGCGTCGTGCAGGTCTGCATCATACCGATTGTCTAAAATCAGCGCATTATCTTGGTCAGTAACAATAAGTTGTTCATCTCGAGCCATCGAGCCCAAGGCTAAAAAGCAATAGGGTATTGGCGGTGGGCCTAACCGCTGCTCCGCGAGTTCGAGAAGGCGCTGTTTAAAACTACGACCAATGGTCGCCATGGCACTGCCAATCATCTGCGAGTTAGCATCCTCATTAACCATTCTGACAAAGCAGGCTTGCACCGCTGTCTGTAATTGCGCTAAATCAGCAACCGTTTGTTGTTGATAAATACTGCTGACAATAAACAGACTGTTGTTCGATTCGTGTCGAATCATATCGGCTATCGCAATAACACCAATGGGTGTCTGCTGGGTAAGCACCGGAAGATGATGTAAATTATGCCTGAGCATTAACAGCATAGCTTCAAATACAAACTGATTGGCCTGAATGGTAACTAATTGCTCTGTCATGATGGTTGATACTGGCAGCTCAGGATCTAACGCTGCTGCCACCACCCTATTGCGTAAATCACGATCAGTAATTAAACCGGCGATCAATTCTGGTGTTGCAGGATGTGTTAGCAGTAAGCAGGATTCCCCCGCCGCACGCATGGCTAATGCCGCTGCTTTAATGCTGGCGTTAGACGGCAACATAATCGCGGGCCGTTGAATCAGCTCAGTGACTTTCGCACTCATGAGTTGGTGATTTTCCGCTTTACCAATGCGGGGCTCAGCGCGTCGTTCGGCATCACCTACTTCAACATAATCAGCAAAAAACTCATTGTGATCAAAGAGCTGTTCAAACGCTTGCGCGGGGATCAGGTAAATTAATGTATCTGCGAGCGCTTTGGCAGGGAAGCGTACTTTTTTACCCCGAAGCAAACCTTGCTCACCAAAAATCCCACCTTCTGATAAACGATTATACAAATCGCCATTTCGGCGAAAGGTTTCAACAACACCACTGCGGATTAGATACAACGCCGTTAACGGCGCGTTATAGTCCAAAATGGTTGTACCCGCACGAAAATAACTAATATCAATTTGACGTGCCAAGTGGCGTTGCTCTTCGCCAGAGAGCTCCTGAAACGGCGAATGCCGTTGCAGGAAGCTTAGGATCTCCAACTGTTCAATTTCCAATTCAGGCTGTTGGATTGTCATGATTAAGGAACTCGGGGCTCTGACATCAAGCCTTTAACAATAGCAATACACGCCGCCAATAGTACCAGAGTGAAGGGCAAGCCCGTCGACACTGCCATCGCTTGTAACGCGGTTAGCCCACCACCAATGAGTAATGCAATCGCGACTAATCCCTCAAAGGTACACCAAAAAACACGTTGTACAGTAGGGGCATTTACTTTGCCACCTGCTGCAATGGTATCAATAACTAATGATCCCGAGTCGGATGAGGTAATAAAAAATACAATCACCAGGATAATCGCTATAAAGGAGCTGATTTGCGCTAAGGGTAACGCATCAAGCATAGCAAATAATTGCAGCGGTAAGTCGGCCTCTACCGCGGCGGTGTAGCCATCGTTGACAACTTGATCAATGGCTGTGCTACCAAATACCGTCATCCAAAAAACACAAGCCAGAGAGGGGATCAGTAATACTGAGATTAAAAATTCCCGCACCGTACGCCCACGCGATACACGCGCAATAAACATGCCGACAAACGGCGACCAGCTAATCCACCAGGCCCAGTAAAATGTGGTCCAGCCTTGTGAATAATTGGTATCTTCACGTCCAATAGGATTGGCTAGGGCAGGTAAATGCTGCACATAACTGACCACGTTTTCTGCAAACCCTGTAAAAATTGCCAAAGTTGGACCGACAATAATCACAAAGAGCAGCAACATTGCGGCAAGCAACATATTGATTTCAGATAAGCGTTTTACGCCAGCTTCTAATCCCGCTATTACCGAAATCAATGCCAAAGCCGTAATAACAATAACTAAGATCACCTCGGTGGTGGTGCCACTGGGTAAACCGAATAAATAATGTAAACCGGCGCTGGCTTGTGAAGCACCAATACCCAGTGATGTTGCCAAACCAAACAAGGTTGCAAATACCGCTAAGATATCAATGATATGGCCTGGCCAACCCCAAACCCGTTCACCTAATATGGGATAAAACACCGAGCGGATAGTTAATGGCAATCCTTTATTAAAGCTAAAGAGTGCTAAACCCAAGGCTAAAATGGCATAAATCGCCCATGGATGCAGTGCCCAGTGGAAAATAGTGGCGGCCATCCCCAGTTTGGCCGCCGCAGCGGTGTCGCCTGCTGCCGCGCCGAGAGGCGCCCAATCAACCCGTACGCCATCTGCAAATTCCACCCCATTTAACGCGGTACCAAAGTGGGTTAATGGTTCAGACACACCATAAAACATTAAACCTATACCCATGCCTGCGGCAAAGAGCATGGAAAACCAACCAACATAGCTAAAGTCGGGGATCGCTTCGGTGCCACCCAAGCGCACTTTACCCAGTGGGCTGATAATAAGTACTAAACACAATAAAACAAAAATATTTGCTGCAGAGATAAAAAACCAATCAAGGTTCGCGGTTAGGCTGTTGCGCAGGGCGGCAAACGCAGGGCCTGCATAGCTGCCAAAGGCTAACGTAATCGCTACGAAGGCGATAATCGCTAAGCCTGAAATTAAAAATACTCGGTTATGAATGTCTAAACCAAACGGGCCAAGCTTCACCACAATGTTGTCTTGACCAATTTGATAATCGGTATCAATGGGATTGACTTTACCATCCGGGATCATCGGATCTTTACCTGTTGTCATTCGTCTGTTCCATAGTTAAAAAGGCGGAGTATCAAGCATCCTCGCACAGCGTATACGTTGTGCGAGGATAGCCATGCTTAGAAGTAGTAGCCGATATTGATATTAAAACGACGTTCGGTTTCTTCTGCGTTGCCCGCAACACTGCCGCCTACGAACGGCTGGTTACGTGCATGCACAAGATCAAAGTAGGTAAATAGGCCACCTGCTGCAACGGAGAAGCCCGTTACATTCATCATGGTATTCGCGGTGTTGTCCGACTTGTCATACACTAGTCCGTAATTGTTATAAAACTGCAGGCCTGTTACGGGACCCCAGCTTAGCGGCAAACTGTAAGCCACATTAACCGTGCTTGACTTTGCTTCAGCAGCAATACTGTCGTAAAACCCATAAGCACCTACCGCCATTTGCTGAATATTATCAACGTTATAGGCGTATTCGGTGTGTTGGAGTTGCACGTTCCAGTTTTGATAATGGCTGTTTAAATGTAAGCCCCAAGCGTAATAATCACCTGCACGTCGTTGGCCATCATGCAAGCCGCCGTGGAGTGCTGAGAGCCCTAATTCGGTTTGCACGCCTGCCAAGGTAGTGTGGTAAGCAAAACGGCCACTGAATGTATTGTATTCACCGAGTGCTTGCGTAGGATCGGCATAGATGTCTTGTTCAAGTGGGCGGCCGCCTACCACATCATAAGAGTAGCGATCGGCACGGTTACTAACGTAGCCATCTACGCCACCGAGTTCATCATTTTTAAAAAAACCGAGATCTATCTGCCAATTATCTGCCACTTGGCGTTTAACGAGAATGCCAAGATCATGATCATCTTCCAGTCCTAGATAATAATTCGTACTAAAAAAGTAATTATGTGAGTTGTAAGGCCAGTTACCAAAAGGAACTTGGGTAATACCGGTTTGTACTTGCCAGTTATCAGCAAATTGATAGCCTACATAGGCATACTTTACCGTCGTCATATAATCAAAAAAGCGGATCTCGGCATCCAATATGACATCGCCAACATTACCGCTGAGGTTCAAGCGAAAAATATCAAAGTCAAAATCACCGCCACGGTTTTTATTACCGTCATCGTAAGAGGTGTGACTAAAGTTAGTGCGCACCGCACCGCCAACCTGAATTCCTGTGGGTTTGGTGGGTGTCACATCTGTTGTTGTAACGACAGTTTCAGCGTGATGAGCAGGATCAACTGATGTTGCAGCAACAGATGTGTTTTGTTCTTGCGTCGCAAGTCTAGCTTCTAAATCGGCAATTTGTGCCTTAAGTTGAGCCAGTTGTGCCTCGATAGTGTTTTGTTCTGGGGCGGTAGCATGGGTGTAAGTTGCGGCAAAAGTAGATGAAATAATGAGAGCAAGTAGCGATTTTTTAAGCATTAAAAAGACCTGTATTAGCTAAAAATGTTTAAACAGGTGATCAAGCATAACACAAAATAGCATTGTTCCAATTTTAGGAGCGGAATTGCATACTAAACCGTCAATACTACAGCGAGCAAAAGTCATGGTGTTAAAGCAAAAAAATAAGGCTCCAGTGGAGCCTTATTTTACGCAGCAATAGACAGAAAACTTATTTTAAATCAAAGCGATCTGCATTCATTACCTTTACCCAAACCTTGATAAAGTCGTTTACAAACTTTTCATGGTTATCGTCTTGTGCATACACTTCAGCATAAGAACGCAGTACAGAGTTTGAACCAAAGACTAAATCGACCCGTGTAGCAGTAAACTTAACATTACCGGTATCACGCTCAATGATCTGATAACTATTACGGCCAGTCGGTTTCCAGCTGTAAGCCATATCCGTTAAATGCACAAAGAAGTCATTGGTCAATACACCCACTTTGTCGGTAAATACGCCATGCGTGTTGCCTGCAAAGTTAGTTCCCAACACCCGCATCCCGCCAATTAGCGCGGTCATCTCTGGTGCCGTTAAGCCCAGTAATTGGCTTTTATCAAGCATTAACTCTTCCGGCTGTACCACGTAATCCTTTTTCAGGAAATTGCGATAAGCATCGTGCAGGGGTTCTAGTACATCAAAAGACTCTGCGTCAGTTTGTGCTTGGGTTGCATCGCCACGACCTGGTGCAAAAGGTACACTTGCGTTAATCCCAGCGGCCTTGGCTGCTTGTTCAATAGCGGCAGATCCCGCCAGTACAATTAAATCGGCTAAGCTAACGGATTTGGCAAAACCGGCTTGAATAGTCTCCAGTACTGATAACACCTTCTGCAAACGAGCGGGCTCATTACCTTCCCAGTCTTTTTGGGGCGCTAAACGAATTCGGGCACCATTGGCACCGCCGCGATAATCAGAACCACGGAACGTACGAGCACTATCCCACGCGGTTGACACCAGCTCACCCACAGATAAACCGCTCGCTAGTATCTTTGCTTTTAGCTCACTGATATCCGCATCAGTAAGTGCCGTGTTACCAGCAGGAACAGGATCTTGCCAAATAAGCTCTTCTGCGGGGACGTCTGGCCCTAAATAACGGCTTTTTGGACCGAGATCGCGGTGTGTCAGTTTAAACCAAGCACGGGCAAATACGTCTTCAAAGTAGGCTTGATCGCGATAGAAGCGCTCAGAAATTTTCCGATATTCTGGGTCCATTTTCATAGCCATGTCAGCATCGGTCATCATTGGCATGCAACGGATAGACGCATCTTCAACATCCACAGGTTTCGCATTATCCTGAATGTTTACCGGTTGCCATTGCCAAGCACCCGCTGGGCTTTTTGTCAGTTCCCAATCATGCTCTAATAACATTTTGAAGTAACCATTGTCCCACTTAGTAGGTTCACTGGTCCACGCACCTTCAATACCGCTGGTTACGGTATCACGACCAACGCCACGTGATTTGTGGTTATTCCACCCCAAGCCTTGCTCAGCAATGTCCGCCGCTTCTGGCTCTGGTCCAAGATTTTGAGCAAGCCCATTACCATGGGCTTTACCTACGGTGTGCCCCCCGGCAGTCAGTGCGACTGTTTCCTCATCATTCATGGCCATACGCGCAAATGTGATGCGCACATCGTGTGCTGTTTTCAACGGATCGGGTTTACCATCAACCCCTTCCGGATTGACATAAATAAGGCCCATCATCACAGCGGCGAGGGGATTTTCTAAGTCACGCTCACCTGAATAGCGCGAACCTTCGCTGCCTGATGGCGCTAACCATTCTTTTTCCGAACCCCAATAGGTATCTTTTTCAGGATGCCAAATATCTTCACGGCCGCCGGCAAAACCAAAGGTTTTAAATCCCATTGATTCATAGGCCATGTTACCGGCTAAAATCATCAAATCGGCCCACGACAGTTTGTTACCGTATTTCTTTTTGATAGGCCACAGCAAGCGACGCGCTTTATCTAAATTGCCATTATCAGGCCAGCTATTTAACGGAGCAAAACGCAAATTACCGGTACCTGCACCGCCACGTCCATCCGCAATGCGGTAACTGCCGGCACTGTGCCAGGCCATACGGATAAATAAGCCACCATAATGCCCCCAATCGGCTGGCCACCAGCTTTGACTTTGGGTCATCAGGGCTTTTAGATCCGTTTTAACGGCAGCTAAATCCAGTGTTTTAAAGGCTTCGGCGTAGTTGAAATCAGCACCCAATGGATTGGTTTTCGTGTCGTGCTGATGAAGAATGTCTAAATTAAGGGCATTTGGCCACCAACTCATTACATTTTTACTGTTAGCAGTATTTGCCCCATGCATTACGGGGCATTTGCCCGGCACATTATTGTTATTGTCCATCTGTCACTCCTGTTAGGCTTGTTGCAAAATCATTCGCGGCGTAACCGCGCTCGATGATGCTATAGACTATAGCCGCTCTGTGACAGTTCATAAAGTAATTAAAATTGAATGTGCTAATAGCTTTTATGGATTAAAAGTTGGATTTGCAACACCTTAGTCGTTTTGCCACTGAATGCCATAACGTTTAAAAGTGTCGGCTTCGCGATTATACCAACGCCGAAAGGGCTCAACATTAAAGCCATGCTTTTTGGCTAAATAGGCATAGCGCATTGAAATGCGAAGCATGTCGGCATAGCGCCAAATTTTACCGTGCGTGATCACAGTCAGTTCAGGATGCTCAGCCAAAATATCGACAACCTGCATAATCTGGTGTGCGTTACGCAACTCAGCGGTTAACTCAGGTGGGATGGTTGGCAATTTTCTATGATTCATGATGAAACTCCTTGCACGCAGATGTTAAGCTTATCGGCAGGCCCACGAAGAGGTTTAGGGCAGATCTACACCCTAGTAAAAATAATCTTTTCAATGGCGGAATGTTCTTGTCAGAGGTGAGAATTTAAGGGTTTAGTCACATAAAAATATAGCACTAACGCTTGTTTTATCTGTTCAAAAGCACAACTTAGAAAGGTAAATTATAGCTAAAGAGTGCCTCTTTTGTTAAATGCTGCGCGTGTCAACAATACCCCTGTTTTAGCTTGGTTGCTCAGTTTTTTAAAACCATACCGCGTGAAAGTCGCGGCGGCAATCGTGTTCTTATTAATTGGCTCATTAGCGTGGTTAGCCTTAGGGCAAGGCGTTCGATTACTCGTTGATGAAGGCTTTATTACTGGCAATACCCAGCGCTTGAATGATTTGACGGCTTTGGTACTCCTTATCACGGTTATCGCTTCCGTCGCAGTGTTTCTGCGATTTTACTTTATGAGTTGGTTAGGTGAGCGGGTGAGTGCTGACATCCGAAATGCCGTTTATCAACATATGCTTAAGTTATCACCGGCGTTTTTCAGTGAAACGCGCACTGGCGAGGTAATTTCCCGTTTTACTGCCGATACAACCTTGTTACAAAGTGTGGTTGGCTCGAGTTTGTCTATGGCGCTGCGCTCAGGGGTAACGGCGCTTGGGGGCTTACTGATGATGGCGTTTACCAGTTTTAAACTGACGGCGCTGGTGTTTATTGCCGTGCCACTGGTATTAATGCCTATTTTTATTTTAGGGAAGAAAGTGCGACGTTTAGCGCGGGATAGCCAAGATCGATTGGCCGATATTGGCGCGCATGTTGATCAAAGCTTACATGAAATTCACACCGTGCAGGCCTATGGTCATGAAGCCGCAGATGAGCAGGTGTTTCGTGGCAAAATAGAGCAGGTTATCAGTGCAGCGAGGGGCCGAATTTTTTATCGTGCGTTGTTAATTGGCTCGGTAATGTTGCTTAGCATTGGAGCCATTACGTTAGTGGGCTATATTGGTGCGCTTGATGTGATTACAGGCAGTGTCAGTGCTGGGCAGCTTACCGCGTTTTTATTTTACGCCGTTATGGTGGCAGGCGGCGTTGCGACCATTAGCGAAGTGATTGGCGATGTGCAGCGTGCCGCGGGTGCTGCCGAGCGATTAATAGAGTTATCGCAGATGCCCGTTACGATCAAGGCTCCTGATGTACCGCAGCACTTACCCGAAAATGTGGCCGGTTCGTTACGCTTTGCCGCTGTTGATTTTGCCTATCCGCAGGTGCCAGAGCAGCAGGTATTGTCGCAATTGAACTTACATATTCATTCTGGTGAGCGGGTTGCCTTTGTTGGCCCCAGTGGTGCCGGCAAAAGTACTATTTTTCAGCTATTACAGCGTTTTTATGATGTCAGCAGTGGTCAGATCTTTCTCGATGAGATTGCCTTACCCCAGCTTTCGCCACAAGCACTGCGCGCGCAATTTGCCCTGGTACCTCAAGACGCCGTAATTTTTGCAGACACCGTTATCGAAAATGTCCGCTATGGTAAGCCTGAGGCTATGCTGGAACAGGTACACGCCGCCTGTATTGCCGCTCGAGCGGACGAATTTATTTCGCAATTCCCTCAGGGCTATGCAACGCAATTGGGAGAGCGAGGTGTGCGTTTATCAGGAGGACAAAAACAGCGTATTGCAATTGCCCGTGCCATACTGGCTGATCGGCCTATATTATTGCTTGATGAAGCGACCAGTGCACTCGATGCGGCCAGCGAACAAGCCGTAAAACAGGCTTTAGAACTGGCAATGCAACACCGTACCACCTTAATTATCGCGCACCGACTCAGTACGGTGATAACGGCAGATCGCATTGTGGTACTCGAAAAAGGTCGGATTATTGCCAGTGGTAAACACGAAGAATTGTTGCAAGCTTGCCCGTTATACCGCGAGTTGGCAGAAATACAACTATTAGCATAACCCGAGAAAACGATTAACACCTTGAGGTAAAACAGGCAAAATAGCCTTTATCGAATACAGTACATATGATGGGAGAGCCAATGCTAACCTCAATTATGGCAATCAGCGCAGGCGCTTCTTGCGGGGCTATTTTACGCTGGGTGTTGGGGACCCATCTCAATCAGCTCTGGTCAGTGATGCCCGTGGGAACCTTACTCGCAAACTTAATTGGCGGCTTGTTGGTAGGGATTGCTGTACCTTGGTTGTCTCAACAATCGGCTATAGCACCAGAATGGCGTTTGCTGATCATCACCGGGTTTTTGGGCGGATTAACCACCTTTTCCACTTTTTCAGCTGAAGTGATGGCGATGCTGCTTGAGCAGAAGTGGGGGCATGCCATTACAACAGCCACTTTGCACCTTTTGGGTTCCTTGTTATTAACGTTAATGGGCTTTATGTTGGTGAGATTTTTGTATCGATAAGCCTGATTACTGTACACTGTGAATGTAAACAGTATGACAACGTTCATGCATCGTTATACGATAAGCTTCAAATAACGTCACAGGCTGTGCCGCTGGTTCACCCTTAACAAGGAACGCTCATTGCATGCTTACCCCCGGTTTTATTGCCGCTCATAGTCATCGTTTAGAAGATCTCACTGATTTAGCTGTGCAGTTACTGGCACGTTATCCACTGGCGCCACTTGAAGAAGATGTGGTGTTAGTCCAATCCAATGGGATCGCGCAGTGGTTAAAACAAGCGATTGCAAGTCATACCGGCATAGCGACGATGCTGGAGGTAACGCTGCCCGCGCGTTTAGTGTGGCGAGTGTATCGTGCCGTCTTAGGCGCAGAGATCCCTCGGCAATCGCCCTTTGACAAAAGCCGTTTACGTTGGCGTTTGATGCGATTATTGCCAGAGAGTATGGCAAAGGATCCTATTTTTTCTGCCTTAAAAGCCTATGTCGCTCATGATCCTGATCAGCGTAAACTTTTTCAATTAAGTGATAAATTAGCTGATCTTTTTGATCAATATCAGGTATACCGTGCAGATTGGTTAGACGCTTGGACACAAGGCGATTGGGTACTGATTCATCGCGAGCAACGTACGCCTTTAGCGCCCGAGTTTCAATGGCAAGCCGCACTCTGGCAAGCCTTAGTCAATGATATAGGCGCAGAGCAAATTTGCAGTAATCGGGCAGCGTTACATCAGCAATTTATTGCCGAGGCCACCAAATTAACTGCACAAGGCAAGCGTCCTGCCGGCATACCGCCACGCATTATGGTATTTGGTATTTCATCTTTGCCTAGGCAAACGCTAGAAGTGCTTCATGCGATAAAAGGGATCTGTCAGATAGTGTTATGTGTCCACAATCCTTGTAAGTACCATTGGGCGGATATTGTTGATGGCCGAGAATTACTAAATCAGTATGCTAAACCCCGTTTTCAAGCTAAACCCTCGGCTGAGGTTAAACCGTATTTTGCCGCAAGCCAGGCTGAGTTGCATCAGGTGGCCCAACCCTTACTCGCGTCTTGGGGGAAACAGGGACGTGATTATATTCGGCTGTTAGATGAATTTGATGAAACGGCTCACAAAGCCACGCACTTTACCGAGCTACGATTTGATCTGTTTGATGAGGCCTCAACCGATACTCTGTTAAGCCAAATTCAAAGTGATATTTTACACTTACGACCGCTAAGTGAAACCCAGGCACAATGGTCAGCACCGCACCACAGTGATCACTCTGTGGTATTTCACCGTTGTCATAGCCCGCAGCGTGAAGTGGAAGTGCTGCACGATCACTTACTAGCCGCGTTTGCTGCTGATCCGAGCTTACAGCCGCGCGACATTATGGTCATGGTGCCCGATATCAATAGCTATGCACCTTATATCGATGCGGTTTTTGGGCGCTTAGGTAAGGATGATAAGCGTTTCATTCCGTATACCATTGCGGATCAAGGATTACGGCAGCGTGCGCCAATCTTACAAGCGTTAGAGCGGGTATTAACTGCGCCACAGCAACGTTTTAGTCACAGTGATATATTTGATTTATTACATGTTCCCGCTATTCAACAGCGGTTTGCTGTAACCCCTGAACAGGTACAACGCTTACAAGAGTGGAGCCATGCGGCGGGGGCGCGTTGGGGCCTACACGCCTCTCATCGGCACAGTTTAGGATTAGAGTTTCCCTATAATGAAAACAGTTGGCAGTTTGCTTTAGATCGAATGTTGTACGGTTTTGCGGCAGGTAATATTGAGCTTAACCAACAGGCCAGCGCCACACAGTTTTGGCAGACCTTAGAACCTTATCCAGAAGTGGTAGGATTAGATGCGCAAGCGGTAGGCGCTTTATCATCGCTTATTCATTTATTGCAACACGCTTGGCAAACCTTTGCAGTAAGTCAAAGTCCTGCAATATGGCATAACACGTTAATGATGCTACTCGATCAATTGTTTACGCCCACCAATGAGAGCGAAGTGGTTTTGTTAACGAAATTACGAGATGCGCTTGACGAGTGGTTAAGCAGTACCCAAGAAGCCGAGTTTACTGCAGCGCTACGTTATAATATTGTGCTCGATGTGTGGTTATCGGCGGTAGATGAGCCTAATTTACAGCAACGTTTTATGGCGGGCAGTGTGAATTTTGCCACCTTAATGCCGATGCGAGCGATCCCCTTTAAGCGTATTTGTTTATTAGGTATGAACGATACCGAGTATCCGCGCACAACTCAAAAAGCCGACTTTGATTTAATGGCACGGCATTATCGCCCTGGTGATCGTTCACGACGTGAAGACGATCGCTATTTATTTTTAGAAGCCATGTTATCTGCGCGAGAACAATTTTATGTCAGTTGGGTAGGGATGAGCGCACAAGATAACAGCGAGCTGCCGCCTTCCGTTTTAGTTGGTCAGTTGCACGATCATCTCAATGCTGGTTGGGGGGCGCATTGTGCTGCAGCGCTCACCGTTACGCACCGCTTACAACCCTTTGCGCGTTGTTATTATACGGAAACGTCTGAGCATTTTTTTAGTTATGCCAAAGAATGGCTATCGGTGCAGCAAACGCCAGAGCCTATCGGCGCGGCCGCCCCAGCGGTAGACCCCGCCATTCCTGTGTTAGCCGATTTTATCGCTGAAGCGGCGTTTTCCTTAACGGATTTAAGCTTGCTGCTACGTGAGCCGGCACAATTACTGGCGCGGCGCCGTTTAGGTGTGTTTCTTGAGGCGGTTGAGCAAACATCTAGCGATACTGAGGCGTTTATTGTGGATGGTTTGCAAGCGTGGCACGTCAAAGATGTTCTCTTGGCAGGTATAATGCACCTCACTGATAATGCAACACCTGAAGGGATCAACTTGGCTTTAGACAGTCAGATAACTCGCTTACGTCGGCAAGGTCATTTACCCTACCAACATGGCGCAGACGCAGTTTTAGAACAGAGTAAAGCCTCAGTGTTAGCCATTTACCAATGTTATCTGCGCTATTATCCCGGTGCTGCGAGCAAAATCCCCCCCAAACGCCACCAATTGAGTTATCAAATAAATGGCTTATCGTATTTTTTAGAAGAGGAATTAACGGGGCTTTATCAACAAGACACACAGCAGTATTTGCAGCTGGAACTCAAGGTAAGCAAAGTGGCTGAATGTAAACCACGTAGTGTGCAATACACATGGCGTAATATCGTGCTCAGTTACCTAAAACACCTATTTGCTAATGCGGTATTATCTGAATCGGTGACCACCGTCATTATCGGTGAAGATGGCGTAATCACTTTAGCGCCGTTAGCGGCAGAACCACAACAGGCGCAGCAGCTTGCCAAGGAAACCTTAACCCATTTAATGCAAAACGTGAGTGTGGCACTGACCACGCCGTTGCCTACCGCTTTAGTTTTAGCCGAGGCTTGGTTTAAGCGTTATAGCAAAGACACGTTTTCATCCCCAGTTACCTCTTCAGCCACAGCAGACGCAGCGGCTGAGTCAAGCTTGCTGGCGCAGCGCCAAGCTGTTTTTTTAACGCAGCTTTGTACCGGTGATGAATATCAGGATGGTGTACTTAAAAAACTGCCTTATTTAGCACGGTACTATAGCGACGGTGAGCAACTCTTGCAGCAAGGCTTTATCGCTTGGAGTGAGCGTCTTTATCAGCCGTTTTTTGACTTTATTCGCGCCGCGAGTGTGCAAGCCGTGAGCGAGGAGCCTGTGTGAGTACGTTATTAAACAGTCCATTACAATTGCCCCTGAATGGCAGTGTCCTGATTGAAGCCAGTGCGGGGACGGGCAAAACCTTTACCATTGCCGCACTTTATGTTCGCTTTATTTTGGCGCATTTACCCAGGTTAACCGCCGCGGCGAGTCGTGTACAGCCACTCTTGCCCGCCGACATTTTAGTCGTTACCTTTACGAAAGCCGCCACGGCTGAATTAAAAGATCGGATCCGTAAACGCTTAGTCGAAGCCGCAATGTCGTTTCGAGACGCCTCGGGGAGCCAAGATCCTTTTCTAAACGCACTAAAGGCGGAGTTTTCACCCTCGTTATGGCCTGAGTGCGCTTACGCCCTGCAAATGGCCAGTGAGGCCATGGATGAAGCCAGTGTTAAAACAATACACAGCTGGTGTCAAAGTGTGTTGCGTGAACATGCATTTAATAGCGGTAGCTTGTTTAATCAACAACTTATTACCGATTTAGCGCCCTATAAACTTGAGGCGGTTCGAGATTATTGGCGTAACTTTTTTTATCCCCTAGATGCCGAAAATTTCACCTTAGTAAACCAATTGGTAGCGTCGCCAGAACACGTGTTAGCGCAAATTAATGGTTTATGGGATCTTGCTATCCCCAACAGCACGCCGCTGCAATTCTCTGCAATGCTTAAGGCTGCGCGTCAAGCCCGGGAGCAACAATTAGCAGAGCAGCATCAACGTTGGCAAGTGTTACTGCCCCGTTACTTTGCGGTAATTGAGCAGGCGGATAACCATAACTGGTTTAGTAAACCCCGTACCCATAATGCTAAAAAAGCCCAAAAAGATTTTGCGCCACTACAGGCGTGGGTGGCTTTGCCTGAATCTCAGGCCATACTGCAGCTACCAGAGTTAAAAGACGCCTTTTTAAAAAATTACGGCGAAGAATTTCTTGAACATTACACGGGACCCGCCTTAACCGACGAATTGCCGCAAGCGTTATTAGCCTTAGCCCATTGTTTAGAGCAACCGATAGCCCTAGCACCAGATTTACTGGCGCATGCTGTAGCATGGTGTAAAGCACGTGTTGAACAACAGCTGGCACGTGATGCGGTATTAGGGTTTAACGATATTATTCAGCATACTTGCCGTGCGCTGACAAATGAGCAGGGGCAGACGCTTGCTGCCATACTACGTCAACAATATCCGGTGGCCTTAATTGATGAGTTTCAGGATACCGATCCGGATCAATACCGGATTTTTGATGCAATTTATCAGCTTTCTGCTAATTTGCCAGAGCAAGCCGTATTTTTGATTGGTGATCCTAAACAAGCCATTTATGCCTTTCGAGGCGCCGATATATTTACCTATTTGCAAGCCAGACGGGACACTTCGCCACGACATTACACCTTGGGGATGAATTTTCGCTCCAGTCATGCGTTAGTCAAAGGTGCAAATGCTTTTTTCCTACCCGCTGAACATGAACAAAGTGCAAAAGCGTTTTTGTTTAATCGTGCCCAAGACAACGATGTTCCTTTTGTTGCGGTGTCAGCAAAAGGCGTGGCAGAGCGCTTGGTGTTAGATCAACAAAAAATAACGCAAGCAATGCAGGTATGGACCGCATTACCCAGTGACATCGATGTTAATGCCGATGCAGACAAAGCGCTGAGTAAAAGCGCGTATCGGCAAGCGATGGCCGCGACTTTTAGCGATTATATTGCCACGCTACTTAACGATGCGGTGGCGGGGAAAACCGGTTTTATAGCAGATGAAGCACCAGACGCCCCCTTAAGGCCGTTACTCAGTAAAGATATTGCTATATTGGTCTCGACACACAACGAAGGCCATTTGATGCAGCGTGAGCTAAGAAAGCGGGGCTTAGCCAGCGTGTATTTGTCCGATCGTAATTCGGTATTTGATACAGAGGTTGCGCGCGATCTGCTTGTCGTGATAACGGCATGCGCAGAACCTGCGAATAAAAAAGCGTTATTAAACGCACTTTATACACCGCTGCTGCACGTGTCGTTAGCCGAATTAGATGCGCTGCAATACGATGATATGCAATGGGATAATCGGGTGGGGCAGTTTTACCAATTTGCCAATTGTTGGCAGCAGCACGGAGTTTTGGCCATGATCCGTCAGGTGATGCAGCAATTTCAGATCGCAGAGCGCTTGCTTGCTAAACCGCAGTCTACACGCTCTTCGCCCATAACCGGTGGCGAGCGTTATTTAACCGATTTGCTGCATTTAGCCGAGTTACTGCAACAGGCTGCAGCAAAACTGGATGGCCCTTTAGCCTTGGTAAGATTTTTACACGAGCATCTGTATCAAACCGACACGATGCAGCAGCCTGCCGATGAGCAAATTGTTCGCTTAGAAAGCGATGCGGAATTGATTCAAATTGTCACGATTCATAAATCAAAAGGCTTAGAGTATCCCTTAGTGTTTTTGCCTTTTATCAGTTTATGTCGTCCTGTGTCGGAAAAGGATAGCGTTTTTAATTATCATGATCAGCAGGGGAGACCTTGCCAACGCATTGTGGCAGATCCTGTTATTTTACAGCAAGCTGACTATGAGCGCTTAGGGGAAGATATTCGCAAACTGTATGTGGCACTCACCCGCGCAAAATACGCATGTTGGCTCAGTGTCGTGCCAACCGGGGAATGGCAAAAAAGTGCATTAGCGTATTTATTTAACGCAGCCAAGGCGAGCCATCCGCGACACTTTATTTCGCATGCCCTGCAATGGACTGCTCATCCCTTGGTTGAAAATATGGTGGCGCTGACGGCGTTGCCGCAAAGTGCAACACCTGTTATCTATCGTGAGCCACTCAATACGATTAGCACCACAACTTTTAAAGCAAGGCAAATGCCGGCACAACATCAATTTCAACCTTGGTGGATTGCCAGTTATTCGGCGTTAAAGTATGGCGCAATGCGCGAACCAGACAATGCGCTAGAGCATAACTTAGTGGATGAACAGGAACCCGATGATGGCGTTATGGGGGATAGTAACCAAACGTCTGCGCCAACACGCGAGTTATCACCTGATCTTTCCCTCCACACCTTGCCGCGTGGAGCGGGACCGGGCACCTTTTTACACAATTTGCTGCAAGACGCTGCTGAAGCGGGCTTTCACAATGTGGCAGAAGATGCGCAGATACGCGCACATATTATGGCAAAACGTTGTCGGCATGGCAGTTGGGCAGCGCGGCGCGAGCAACTCGATCAATGGCTAGCACATTACATTTCAACCCCGTTTGCTTTACCAAATGGTGGTCACGTTACGTTGGCATCATTAACACAATATAAAGCAGAACCAGAATTTTGGTTTGCGGTTAATGGCGTAAGTACCACCGCCTTAGATACATTGGTGATAAATAACGTATTACCCGGCTTAGCTCGTCCAGCTCTTCAACCAAACTACTTACAGGGCATGCTAAAAGGCTTTATTGACTTGATCTTCGAATATCAAGGGCGTTATTACGTTGTAGATTATAAGTCTAACTACTTGGGGGCAGATGATCAGGCGTATCATTACACGGCCATGCGCGATAAAATTTTAGCCAGTCGCTATGATATGCAATATGTCTTATATACGTTAGCCCTGCATAAATTATTAAAAGCACGCTTGCAGCAAGATTATTGCTACGATCGTCATATTGGTGGCGTTATGTATTTATTTTTGCGCGGACAGCATGCGCATGGTGCCGGCGTTTTTACCGACAAGCCAGCAAAGCATGTGATTGAAGCGTTAGATGATTTGTTAAGTGATGTCGAACGAAGCCCTTTAACCGCAGAGCAGGATCACCCTGATGAGTAAGCCTGTAGCGCTATCGGCTTACCGCCCTGAGGATATGCTTGTTTTATTGGCAGAATGGCAAAAAATTGGCCTACTTAGCCCCTTAGATGTGGCGTTTGCCCGTTTCTTATACTCGAATGCGCCACCGAGTTTGGCAACCGCGTTATCGGATAACGACAACGCTAGCATCATTACCAGCACCAAGACAGCCAGTCTCATGCCTACTTCTGGGCGTGGTGTCAACAGTACCACGTTGTTGCTTGCGGCATTGGTCTCTTACCAAGTCAGTCGCGGCCATGTATGTTTACCGCTTAACAACTTGGCGGCCATGGTGATACATGTATTGCCAGAGGACAGTAGCCGGTTATTCACGGTAGAGGGGGACACACTGCCTAGCCCGAACAGTCTGGTCAGCACATTGTCATTACCCGCGTTATTGATTGAGTTAGAACGCAGTGGCATCGTATTAATGTTTGCCGCTACGCAGCGCGCTGAAACCACCAATGACAACATCCTATTGGGTGAACCAGAGACAATGGCTCATGTTATTCTCCCTCTCGTGGTGCAGGATGATGCGCTCTATCTTTATCGTTATTGGCATTATGAGCAGCAGATCGCCATCGATTTACGCCGCCTAATGCGTCCAACCCCGTGTGTGTTACCACCTGTTGCTACGTTAAAGCAATGGTTAGCGGAGTTATTTCAGCGCACAACGTCGCAGGCTAGGCCGACTAAACAAGACGATTTGCCACACACGGCGCATCCTACAAGCAATATGGCGTCCACATCAACGGCTATGATGCCGATCAATTGGCAACAATTGGCCTGTGTTAATACCCTACGCAGTCAGTTTAGCGTGATTACCGGGGGGCCTGGGACAGGAAAAACCTATACCGTTGTTCGCTTATTAGCCTTATTGCAGCGTTTACAATCCGACAGCGTTAGCCAGCCGTTGGTGATTAAACTCGCGGCGCCAACCGGTAAAGCCGCCGCTCGCTTAAAAGAATCTATTCAAGCGGCAAAAGAGAGTTTACATGCCTTACCAGCAGCTTGGCAGAGCGCCATCACTCACATCACTGCACAAAGTACCACCTTACATAAATTGTTAGGCGTACAACCGGGTACGCGACAGTTTAAGCATAATCGTCGTTATCCGTTGGCCTTGGATGTGTTAATTGTTGACGAAGCCAGCATGGTAGACATTGAATTAATGCAAGCCTTGCTAGCCGCATTACCCCCGGCGGCGCGGCTGATCTTACTGGGTGACAAAGATCAATTGGCGTCTGTTGAGGCTGGGGCTGTATTAGGGCAATTATGTGCTGGCGCTGATCAAGGCGGTTATCAACAGCAGACATTTGATTTTTTGCAGCAATTTAGTACTACAGCGCTGCCGCAGGCCTTGTATGCTGCACAAGGTCCCGCACATTTGCAGCATGTGGTTATGCTGCGTGAAAGTCGTCGCTTTACCGCCAGCAGTGGTATTGGCGCCTTGGCAAATGCGGTTAATAACGCTGCGGTATCGAGCTTAGCGTCACTGTTTGCTGATCCGCGCTACACCGATATTCAACTGTTATCGCCTGAATCCACTAACGTTACGCAAAGTGGCACGCTTACTCGAGAGAATGAGGTGTATCAACCTTTGCTCGTCACATTATCTCAGCTATGCCAACAAGGATTTTCCGCATATTGGCAGGCGATTACTAAACGGCCTGCAGCCAACAGCACGCAATTGCAACAAGACGAGTGGGCGCGGGCTGTATTAGCGGCTTATCAAGGATTCCAGTTATTAACACCTGTCAGGCAGGGACCCTTTGGTGTAGCAGGGTTAAATGCCTTAGTACAAAAAACACTACGTTTTATACCTAAAGGTAAAGCACTGCAGCACGAAGACAGTTGGTATGAAGGCCGACCTATTATGATCACCGCCAACGACTATAACTTAAACTTACGTAATGGCGATGTCGGGATGGTGCTCTCTTTACCCGGTCAAGGTCAAAAGCGAGCAGTGTTTATTGATAGCGATGATCAGGTGAGATGGATATTACCTAGTCGCTTGACTCAAGTCGACACTGTGTTTGCCATGACCGTGCACAAATCACAGGGCTCAGAATTTGCACATACCGTGATGGTGATGCCTGAACGTGATAATCCGGTGCTCAGTCGCGAGTTGCTTTACACCGGCATTACCCGTGCCGCCAAGCAACTAACCTTAGTGGTACCTGATTGGCATGTGTTGGTGGAAGCGATAAATCGACCAACGGTACGCGCAGGGCATTTACGACTCTGAGCAAAAGTGCCAAATGGTTATAAGATTTCTGAGTGTTTGACTGATCGGTATGCTGTTACGTCGACAGTTAGCAACCAAACAGGTTTTTGCCGCGTATAACATACAAAGCGCAAGTAAATAGGTTGTTATGTCTTCCAATAGTTCTAAAGTTCCGTCGCATCGATTATCGCGTTTGGGCAGTTTAGCATCTTTAGCGGGGCGGGTTGCCGGTGGTATGTTGGCAGAGGGAGCTCGGCAATTAGCTAAAGGCCAAGTGCCGGCCAAAAAAGATCTGTTATTAACTCCTGCCAATGCTAAGCGGGTTGCCGATCAGTTAGCGCATTTACGGGGCGCTGCCATGAAAGTTGGGCAGCTACTGTCAATGGATGCCGGTGATATGCTGCCACCTGCTTTAGCAGAGGTATTAGCACGCTTACGTTCTAGCGCCAATCCGATGCCGGTGAAACAGCTTGCACAAGTATTAAAAAATGAATGGGGCGATAATTGGCAGCGGTATTTTGCTGATTTTACTTTTATGCCATTGGCAGCCGCCTCTATTGGCCAAGTGCACCAAGCATATCATGATAATGGCCAGCGACTGGCTGTAAAAATACAGTATCCAGGGGTAAAAGAAAGTATTGATAGTGATGTGGACAACGTTGCCACGCTATTGCGTCTTAGCGGGTTAGTGCCCAAAGGCGTTGATTATCAGCAACTGTTAGCGGAAGCAAAACTGCAATTAAAAAGTGAAGCCGATTACTTGCAAGAAGCCGCTTATTTAACAGAATATCGCCGCCACTTAGCCAATAATCCGCATTTTTTACTGCCAGAGCCTATCACGGCACTCACCACGTCGACTATTTTGGTGATGAGTTACGTAGAAGGGATCGCGATAGAAGCGTTAACTGAACGTAGCCAAGTTGAGCGGGATAGGGTGATGAGTTTGTTGTTCGAACTGCTCTTTCGCGAACTTTTTGAATTTTCTTTAGTTCAAACAGATCCTAATTTTGCTAATTATCAATACAATACGACCACGCAACAACTGGTGTTATTAGATTTTGGTGCGTGTAGGCGCTACAGTGATAGCTTTAGTACGGGGTATCGCAGTTTGTTCAAGGCCGCGCTACAACAGGATGACGCGGGAATGCGTGATGCCCTTACGCAAATTGGATTTTTTAGTCAAACCATCTTACCTGAGCAACAACAGGCTGTGCTTAACTTAGTCAGTTTGGCCTGTGAACCTTTGCAGCATGATAGCGCGTTTGATTTTGGACAAAGTGATTTAGCACTGCGTTTACGTGACGCCGGTACCGCATTAAGCATGCAACAGAACTACTGGCATACCCCTCCTGCGGATGCTATTTTCTTGCATAGAAAAATTGGGGGTCTATACCTGCTTGCTGCGCGGCTAAAGGCGAGGATTAATGTCAGATCCCTATTAATGCCCTATCTAAACTAAAAGGTTAGACTAAAAAACTAGACTAAGCGAGCGTTGCTCGCGCGTCCCCAAGGTGTGAATAGGGTTACAGTCTATTTTTATGCCGACCCATTGACAAATAATCGCAAACCCTTACTCTACAGGACAAATGAGACAGAGTGGGGTGGTTTATGAAAGTTCCTGCCATACACGAGAACAAGGCAGATAGCCCTACCGAGCAGTTATTGGCTTTGCTCCTTAAAATTGCGCTGCGTTATATTAACGTGCCAATTAGTGACGCTTTGAGCACCATAAATCATACCCTGGCAGAGATGGGCCAATTTGTTGAAGCTGATCGGGTTTACATTTTTGATTACGATTTTACCCATAATACCTGCTCTAACACCTTTGAATGGTGTGCCAGCGGGATCACGCCAGAGATCGCCCACTTGCAGCAGACACCAATTGATATGATCCCGCAATGGGTGAATGCGCATCAGGCGGGTCAAGAAATGTATATTGCCGATGTGCCCGGTTTGCCTGATGATGAGCCGATTAAAGCCATTCTTTACCCACAGGGTATTAAAAGTATTTTAACGTTGCCCATGCTTAATGAAGGTGAATTGTTAGGGTTTGTTGGCTTTGACTCCGTGAGGCTGCATCATCGTTATACTCAACAAGAGCGGACCTTACTCGCTGTATTTGCGCAAATGTTGGTGAATATCAAAGCCAGGATGCGTTCTATTTCGTTGCTATCGTTAGCGAAAGAAAAAGCAGAGCAAGCAAGTCGAGTGAAAAGTGACTTTGTCGCGAATATTAGCCATGAATTAAGAACACCGCTGAATGCCATTATGGGGTTTGCTGAATTACTGGCTTTTAGCCCGTTAAATGAGACACAAGGGGCCTACCTTGATAAGATCAGCCAATCTTCTACCTTACTACTGAACCTAATCAACGACATACTCGATTTTTCGACAGTAGAAACTGGACGTTTGTCTTTAAAACCCGAACCCGTTCAGCTTAGCACTATCGCAAATCAGTTATCAAACGTGTTTTTAGCGGCAGCAACCGCTAAAGGATTAACCTTTACTATTACGCTTGATCCCAGAATACCCACCCACGTGATGGTTGATCCTTTGCGGTTAGTCCAAGTGCTGACCAATCTATTAAGTAATGCCATTAAGTTTACTCAGTATGGTGAAATCGCGTTAACAATTGGCTATTACGGTCAGCGCCAGGCCGCACATGTACTGCGTTTCGAAGTTAAAGATACCGGAATTGGTATGGCTGCTCAGCACGTTTCCTCATTGTGTGAAGCGTTTACACAAGCGGATACGTCAATAACTCGCCGTTACGGCGGTAGCGGTTTAGGTTTGGCCATCAGCAGTAAGTTACTGGAGCAAATGCAAAGCCAGTTAGATGTGTTTTCACAGCTAGGTGAGGGCAGCCATTTCAGCTTCGAGTTAGTGCTTCCGATTGCCTATCCAGTGGAACAGCACTTACCGAGCACGGCGCCTGATGACAGCGTTCAGTCCTTGGTGGGTAAGCGTATTTTAGTGGCAGAAGACAATAGCACCAATCGCTTAGTTATCAGCAAAATGTTAAGCCGCTTAGGGATCGACGTAGTACTGGCTCAAGACGGCGCTGAGGCATTACTAAAAGCCGCTGAGCAACCAGTAGATTTAGTGTTAATGGACTTACAAATGCCGATAATGGACGGTTTTGAAGCTACGCGTTACCTAAAACAACGTTATCCCACCTTACCAGTTATTGCTTTATCGGCGGCAGTGCTGGATACCGACAAATCACAGGCATTGGCAGCGGGGGTGGATATGCACCTTGCTAAGCCTATTTCGGCTGCGTTGTTAGCGGCAACGTTACAGCAATGGTTAGTACCAGCAACGCTATAGCTGAATAAAAAACAGACAACTTGACAGCGGAACAAAACCGCGCCATTATAAGACACATGAGACAATGAAGCCAAATGAGTCGAGGTGAGCATGGCTATCCCAGTTACTATTGCAGATGATTCTGCGCTATCGCGAAAAATGATCCGCCGTGCTTTACCTGCCCACTGGGATGCTGAGATCAGCGAGGCAACCAATGGTCGAGAAGCCATTTTAGCGGTGGAAGCAGGTAAAGCCGATGTCTTGTTTTTGGATTTGCAAATGCCAGAAATGAATGGCTATCAGGTGCTGCAAACCCTAAAAGAGCATCACGAAAAAACCGTGGTGATTGTGATAAGTGCGGATATACAGCCAGAAGCGGTAGCCTTAGTGAATTCTCTTGGCGCGTTTCGTTTTTTAAAAAAACCGTTGGTTGCCTCGGACTTACAACAAACCTTGATTGAGGTGGGCTTATTATGAATGCCTTGCTGAGTGAAGCACAACGTGATGCATTACAAGAGTTAATGAATATCTCGATGGGGCAAGCCGCTAATGCACTCGCACGGTTAATTGAAACACGCATTACCTTATCTATTCCCAGAATTGTGGCTGCAACACCCAGTGAATTTACCGCTTTACTCAGTCAACACGAAGCAAATTGGTTCACCCGGCAATCATTTATGGGGAAAGTGAATGGCGAAGCGCTCACCCTATTAACTAAAGACGGCTGCGAAGCCTTGGCCGAAGCCATGGATTATGATGTGCCTTTGTCTGAGGCTAGCCGGCAAGAACTTGTGTTAGAACTGGCCAACATTCTCGCTGGGGCATGTTTAACCGGTTTTTCAGAACAACTGGATTTAGCGACAAAATTAAGTATGCCAACACTGTATGCCCCAGCGTTAAGTTCAGGCGAACAGGGTGTGGAGCATTTCCGCTGGATCTCCACCTTGTTACTGGAGGTTGAGTTTAGTGTAGATGCCTCGTTATTTGATTCTAAAGTGATTATTTGTTTAGAGCAGCGCTCAGTACAAACCCTCTTAGCCAGCATCAACCGGCTGTTGGAGTAAGTTATGATTTCGCCAGCGGTCTTTACTCATGTGATTAAGAAGCTGCCACTGGGTATTTGCATCCTGGATACCGATTTTACCATTCGTTATTTTAATGATTTTTTTATCTCACGTTTAGCCCTCACTACGCCTGCGATTGGCTCCAACATTTTAGATCTTTTTCCAGAACAAGCCCGATTTTTAAAGAAAAAACTAACCAGTGCTGTCGTGCTGAATAACAGTAGTTTTTCGTATTGGGAGCATCGGCCTCATATATTTCAGTTTAATAGTAGTCGGCCAATAACGGGTGAAGAAACCTTGATGTACCAAAATTTAGAGATCGTGCCGTTAGATGTTGAGGACGATCAGGTAAAAACCCTGTGTCTGATTTTGCAAGATGTGACAGAGCAAGCCAGTTATTTACAAAGCCAGAAACAATTAGCTGCCCAATTAGAAACGCAATATCTTGAACAAGCCGCATTGTTGAAACAATTAAAAACCACTCAAGCACAATTATTACATGCCGACAAAATGGCCTCTATAGGTCAGCTCGCCGCAGGTATGGCGCACGAAATTAATAATCCGTTGGGCTTTATTAATTCTAATTTGCAAAGCTTAAATGATTATCTCAATACCCTTGTAAAAGCGCTCGCGTTTAGTGAAAAACTGCTTCAAAAAACGGAAGACAAAGGCTTGCAACGGCTACAGCAAGATTACTTTAACCGAGCCAAAGTAGACTTTATTACAGAAGATGCACCCGCGTTATTACAAGAATCATTAGATGGCATTAGACGCGTAAGCCGCATCATTCAAAATCTTAAAATATTCTCGCATGTTGATGACACCCATTGGCAGTTATGTGATTTACGAGACATTATTGATAGCACGATAACTATGCTAAGTAATGATTTAAGACACAATATTACCGTGCATATTGAGTATGCCGATGATCTGCCACTGTTACAGTGCCAACCCATTCAACTGAATCAAGTGTTATTGCATATCTTGAATAATGCCATTCAAGCAATTAGCCAAAAAGGGGATATTTGGATCAGCGTTATTGTGCAGGCTCAGCAGTTACACGTCACTATTCGCGATAACGGTTGTGGCATAGCCCCCGCAGTATTACCTAAAGTGTTTGAACCTTTTTTTACAACCAAAGCGGTAGGCCAAGGATCGGGGTTGGGGTTATCCATGGCCTATAACGTGATTAAACAACACCAAGGGCATATTTCGTTAACCAGTGAACAAGGGCTTGGCACACTCATTACTCTGGAATTACCGCTACAGCCTAAAGTACCTCTGGCGGGTGCGGATTGCTTAACTCACGAGCGTTAACTAAACGCATTCAGTACAATAGGTGAAGTATGATTAAGCCATCTCAAGAACGTTCAGCCATTGCCTTAGATACGCCATTAAGTCTTGATCATTCGGTACAGCAACAACTGAATACGATAATCGAGGCGTCTGAAATTGGTACCTGGATGCTGGATTTAGACTCGGAGCTATTAGATGTAAATTCGCGCTGGTTAACCATGTTTGGCTATCAACTTGGCGAACTACCTTTAGTTGACTTGGCGTGGTTGCGGGCCAATATGCATCCTGATGATGTCAGCCCTGCACGGCAAAGTTTGCGCTTACATTTAGACGGTATGGTCGACTTTTATGAAAGCCAATTTCGTGTTCGGCATAAAATGGGCTATTGGGTGTGGGTGCAAGCTCGTGGGCGGGTGATTGCCCAGCAGCAGGCTACGCTTAAAACACAGCGGTTATACGGCATTAATATTGATATTACTGCTGAAAAAAATCTGCAAAGCAAGTTAACTAAGCTAGCAGAACATGTTCCAGGCATGGTGTATCAATTTCAACGTAATCCGGATCAAAGCTTAACATTTCCTTATGTTGGGCCGGCGGTAGAAACGCTTTTAGGGTGTACTGCCAGCGAACTCGCAGAAGACGGCCGGCGGGTATTTAGTAAGGTGCATCCTGAAGATTTGCCACAACTTGTCCACTCTATAGCGCAATCAGCGCAGTATTTAACACAATGGCAATTGCGCTTTAGATTGACAGCGAATGGGTTAACATACCGTTGGTTAGCTGGGCAATCAAGCCCAGAAAAACAAGACAATGGTGCGGTGATCTGGCACGGCTATATTCAAGATATTACCGAAGAGATGGAGATGCAATTAGCCTTAGCTCAAGCCAAAGAACAGGCTGAGCGGGCGGTGGCGAATAAATCGAGTTTTTTAGCGAATATGAGCCATGAAATTCGTACACCGATGAATGGCGTCATTGGCATGCTCGATCTGTTGGCTGAAAGTAATATCGATCCCAATCAAACCGAAAGCATCAGTTTAATGCGTGATTCTGCTTATTCATTATTGACCATCATTGACGACATCTTAGATTTTTCAAAATTGGAAGCCGGCAAACTCACTATTAGCAAAGAAGCGCGACACTTGGCACCGGTTATCGAACAGATTTGCAGCATGCTAGATTTTCTAGCCCTCAAGAACCATGTTGAGCTCACCTATTTTATTGATCCAGCAATTTATCAACGCTTGTGGTTTGATCCCAATCGCTTACGACAGATTTTGGTTAACCTGCTAAGTAACGCCATTAAGTTTTCTAGTCGATTAGATCGTGCAGGAGAAGTCAGGCTTGAGGTATCGCTAGCAGATCAACAGCATCAGCACGCATTACTTTGCTTCAGTATTACAGATAACGGCATTGGTATGGCGCCTGAGTTAGTAGCACGTTTATTTCAACCTTTTACTCAAGCTGATGATTCAAGCAGCCGTAAATATGGCGGCACGGGATTAGGGTTAGCCATTACACAGCAATTAGTACAGCTGATGGACGGAGTGGTTTCCGCTGAGTCCATACCCGGTATTGGTACTACATTTAAGGTCGCCATTCCCGTGGTTATTTCGGCTGAAAATGCTGAGCCAAGTAACACTGCGCAAGCGCTTTTGACAGGGATTAACGTAAGGATTCTGGGCGAGCCTTCGCAGCTGTTATTATCCGATTATGCGCGTTATTTGGCGGCTGATGGCGCAGAAGTCTCATGGCAAAAGCCTTCCATGCTTGCTGATTATTCCCGTCAAATCACGCGCAAAACCGTATGGCTATTTGACAGTGTGTTAACCAAAGGCGATGCGATAGCATTAGTTGACCAGATTAAACAATATCATGCTGAACATAGCTGTTTTGTCGTTTTAGGGCGGGGCAGGCGGCGCAAACCACGTCGAACCGCACCGGATACGGTATATTTGGATGCCAACGTTTTGCAACGAGCACAACTAAATCAAGCCGTTTATGCGGTTTTTCATGATATCAATGTGCCGCCTTTAGAAGCGCTAATCCAACCTCATCTTACCACGCAACAGCCGTACCGTATTTTAGTGCTAGAAGACAATACAACTAATCAAAAAGTGATCAAACAGCAATTAATGCGTCTAGGTTATCAGGTCATGGTCGCCGCAGAGGGCGCCATGGGATTGCGTTATGTTCGTGAGCAGCATTTTGATTTAATTCTTACCGATTTGCATATGCCGCAGGTCGATGGGTATCAATTTGTAAAAGCCTATCGTGAACTGGAGGCGGATCTCGGGCGGTCTCGGATCCCGGTGATTGCGTTAACCGCGAATATCGTCCCAGAAGAATTAGCACGCTGTAAACATGAGGGCATGGACGGTTATTTGGTTAAACCTCTACCTGTAGCAGAATTAAAGATCTGTTTAGAGCGTTGGTTAGCCAGTACACCGCAGACTACGATAGCAAACTTACCCCAATCCACTGGCTGTGATATTGCGGAAACTGATAACACCAAGGCAGCATCGTTATCTGTTAATTTAGACACACAACTGTTAGCTGAAACCGTTGGTATTGAGTCTGTTCCTGAAATTTTACAAGATTTTGCTGAATCGCTTGAGCAAAGTATCGCGAAAATAGAACAAGCCCTTCTTATGCAGCAGTTTGCGCTGCTGGCGCAAGAAGCCCACAAGTTAAAGTCTTCCAGTCGCTTTGTGGGGGCCAATGCGCTCGCAGACGCGTTCATTGCACTAGAGCAGGTCAGTAAAACCAGCTTACAGCAAGGTATCGCACAGCCGCAGCTGCCTACAGTATTTAATGAGTTGGTAAAATTGGCTGCGGCGGTTATAGAGCGGATTAATACTACGTGTTGAAAACCGCTGCGAGGAGGGCAGCGGCAACCCCATCAGCGTCGTTTATCAAAACGGTTGAGTGGCCATGTAGAGCGCCCGGAGGTAGCCCTCAATATACGTTG
>Ga0209812_10000476_pt1 | contig 36425 bp, 27 predicted proteins | sample JI71714BDNA_FD_187502 | JGI IMG/M metagenome (GOLD analysis project Ga0209812, IMG submission 187502) | Wastewater effluent complex algal communities from Wisconsin, to seasonally profile nutrient transformation and Carbon sequestration -... | ecosystem: Engineered > WWTP > Effluent > Algae...
CTTCCCCTCACGCATGCCTATAAGCTGAGACTCTGGAAGATCACCCCTAATAGGATCGCATGGCGGCTTTGTCCGGAGCCAAGATGCTAAAACCAATCGGACTCGCCCAACGATAGCCTGCCATTCGGCGCTCCTAGGGTTAACCAAACGAATGGATAAGCATGTAGTACTGAAGACGTAGGTTTTTCGGACGGGGGTTCAAATCCCCCCAGCTCCACCAATAAGCCGAAAGGCGCTAAAAAGCCCTAAGAATAAGAAACTTAGGGCTTTTTTATTTCCGCTGGTTTGGAGTCTCTGTTTTAAATTGCGGGGGCTATGCAATACTCACGGGATATCCACGCATGGCACGGAACGGAACCGGCGTAAAAATGGACTTTGAGGCGTTATCGTGAAAGAAAAACATAAAGGCATACTGGCGCAATGGGACGACACTAAAGGTTTTGGTTTCATCGAACCGAGGCTTCCGGGTGCGCGGGTTTTTGTGCATATCAGTGATTTTATCCACAAAACACCGCGACCAGAAACGGGAATGCAGCTGGTTTACCTGCTGACGACGGCCGCTGACGGTAAAACCCGTGCTATCGGCGTGGTTCAAAGCGGCTTGGATAGCCATCTGAGTCAACCCAGGGGGCCGGCGAAATCCGGGCCGTCAAAATTGGCTCCGACCTTCACTTTGTTGTTCTGTGCTGTCCTCGCTGCCGCGACCTGGCTCAATCAGGTGCCTGAGGCAATTGCAGGCGCTTGCTTGCTGATGTCACTGTTTACCTTTGGCTTATATGCCTGGGATAAAAGCGCAGCGCGGGCCGGCCGTTGGCGGACCAGCGAAGCCGCTTTGTTGTTCGCTGGCTTGCTGGGCGGCTGGCCGGGTGCGGTCGCTGCACAGCACTGGTTGCGACATAAATCCGTCAAGACCAGTTTTCGCCAGCGTTTCTGGGCCACGGTAAGCCTGCATTGCTGTCTGCTCTTGCTGGCTTATGAAAAGCAGTTTTTTGGCTTTCCTTTGGGGTCATAATCAGCGTCGTTCCTTGATTGTTGCTGTTTTGTTCCCCTCAGCCGACACAGCGCCAAGCCTCCCAAAATCTCCTGCGCTACACCCGGTGCCACAATGGCGAAAAATGGCATGGTGCGCCATCTGGTTAATATCAAATTCATCTTGGCCCGGTAATCTGCAGCTATCCCCTGCTGATACTGCTCAAAAGGAGCCTGTGATGGAAAAACCAATCTTACGTACTGTATTGATCCTGATCGGCGTCGTGACCTTTTCCATTTCAGCGCTGTCGTCGGCACCGGCCCGCTGCCTCTCTCTGCACAATCAAGACAATAAAGCCATGTGTCTGGCCAAAGCACAACTGGATGTCAGCCGCTGCAATCAAATCAGCAACGGCTTGATGCAGCAGCAATGTCAAAACGCGGTGCATGCTGCATACTGATTTTCCCCGCTGGCAGTCGTACCGCTGTTGTCCTTTGGCTGCCAGCATTTTCAATTCTTTTAAACTTTTATTTTGTATCGCTTCAATCACTTGCCGTGCTGCAACCTTTGTGGTTATCGTGCGCTATCACCTCTTCACCATCATGTTGCATGACAGACTCTGGCGCTTCGCACCACAACCAGCAAACCACGCAATTACCCCGCCAACTGGGGTTCTGGAGTTTGTGGTTATTAGTCATTAACGGCCTGATCGGCGCCGGGATTTTTGGTTTGCCGGCAGGCGCCGCCAGACTCGCCGGGGATTTCAGCCTGTGGCTCTATCCACTGTGCGCGTTGTTGATTTTACCGGTCCTGTTCTGCTTCGCCGAACTATCTAGCCGCTTTGCCGGTAGCGGAGGGCCTGCAGTCTATGCCGGCGCCGCTTTTGGTCCGGTGCTGGGCTTTCAGGCGGGTTGGCTCTATTATCTGGCCCGGTTAGTCTCGGTTGCTGCGAACACTGTGTTGCTGGTCGACTCCATCAGCTATTTTTTCCCGGCATTACAACATGGCGCCCCCCGCTTACTGCTCTTACTGAGTGTGATTGGCAGTCTGACGCTGATTAATGTGTGGGGGGTACGTCAAACCATGCGTTGGCTCGGAGCGCTAACCGTGGCGAAACTGCTGGTCCTTGCTGGTTTTGCCCTATCCGGCGCTGCTTTGCTGCTGATCCCTGAAGCCCCGATCCAAACACTGCAATGGCAACCATTCTGGAGTTACGCCGCCGTCGAGGATGGGTCAGCGGCATTATTGCTGTTGATTTACGCCTTTGTCGGATTTGAATCCGCATTAATCCCGGCAGGAGAAGCCCGCCAGCCTCAGCGTGATCTGCCCCGCGCGCTGTTTCTTGGCCTGGCCATGGTGACTTTGTTGTACATGGCCGTTCAGGCGGCCTGTCTGCTGTTACTGCCGGATTTAGCCACGAGTAAGACCCCGCTGTTAGACGCGGCCGCCGCTCTGGCTGGCCTCTTCGGCGACGACCGCTGGCGTACCCTGGCGACCAGCGTGGTCATGCTGGGGATCATTGCCTCGGTCACCGCCAACCTGTTAGGTGCCATGTTTTCCACCCCTCGACTCAGCCATGCTTTGGCTGAACAGGGCCAGTTACCGCCCTGGTTTGCGCGGGTACATCCGCGTTTTCTGACCCCGGCCAATGCGATCTGGTTTTTCGGTGCGCTGGCATTGCTGTTAGCCAGTGCAGGTAGCTTTTTATATCTCGCCGCCGCCACAGTGTTAATCCGGGCTTTGTTATACGGGCTATGCTGTGTCGCCTTGCCAACATTGCGCCGTCAACAGCAGTCGCAACTGCAACTGCCGCTGGCCGGTTTATGGCCGTGGCTCGGTCTGTGCGTTTGTCTGTGGCTGGCATCGCAGGTCAGTGCCGCCTCGGTCATGTTAACTGCAGCATTGCTGACAGTCGGCACGCTGTTGTTCTTCTTAGCCAGACGTAGCCTGCAACAGTAGGCTTGCACCAACGCTACTGGTATTTCACCGTTTATTCGACGCTATATGTCCCTTATGCCACATTCAACAACGGCAAATATGGCTATGCTGGGCACTAGCGCCCTGCTGACACAGGAAAAATTCCGCGGGATCACTCTTTAATTTGTGCAGATTGGTCTCCAGATTACTAATGGGCATTGGCCCTGGCACTCGAGGATTAAACATGGCGAAGAAACAACCTAAATCAGCACAACTGGATATTGGCATCTCGCTGGAGCACCGGGAGAAGATTGTCAAAGGCCTGTCCGCGTTGCTGGCCGATAGCTACACGCTGTACCTGATGACGCACAATTTCCACTGGAACGTGACAGGTCCGCAATTCAACAGCCTGCACAACATGTTTATGACGCAATACACCGAACAGTGGAATGCGCTGGATATCATCGCTGAACGGATCCGTGCCCTGGGTTTTCCGGCACCGGGTACTTACAAAGAATTCGTCAAACTGACGTCGATTAAAGAAGTCGAAGGCGTGCCGACCGCCAACGACATGGTACGGCATCTGGTCAACGCGCAGGAAACCACAGCGCGCACTGCGCGTAGCCTGTTTGATTTAGTCGGCGAAGCGAACGACCAGCCAACAGCGGATGTGCTGACGCAACGGCTGAACGTGCATGAAAAAACCGCCTGGATGCTCAGAAGCCTGCTGGCTGAGTAGAGCCCTGCTTCAGTCCCTCTCAGCCGCCGCCCTGAAGCGGCTTGCCGAGATTTTCAGCGAACTGTTCAACCACTGCGTTGCAGTGGTTGACAGTACGCCGTTCAGCACAGAAGATAACCGCCTGTTCTCATTTACACTTTGCTAAAGGTTGTCCTGTGTCCGCGTCTCCCCAACAAACATTTCTGCAGGGTCTTGGCCTTGGTATCGGTGCTGCCGCCTTATTGTTTTACTTCTGGCATACTGAAGCGGTCTATCAGCTGCAACAACAATGGCTGGCGGAGCAAAAATCTATACTGACCGCGCAACAAGAAAAACCATCTGCCGCGACGAACATTGAAACCATCGATTTGCTGATGAAAACCTATGCAGTATCCGCCGGCAGTGAAGATGCGGATATGCGCCAAGCCTTGATCCAAAGCCGTCATCTGACTTTGCTACAGCAGTTACAGCAAAGTACTCAGGTAGATATCAGCGATTTAGTCGATCCGGCCCGCCCCTTTAATGCCGCTCAACTGTATGCTGCTTTACTGCGCATCAAGCAGCAGCAGGAAAAGCTGCAAGCCCGCAAACAACTCGATGCCCGCCTCGCCGAAGTGCAACCTGCAGTCGCAAGCACGCCGTAAAAACTTAAAACCCTGCAAAAAAATCAGCCCGCGGCTGCTATTTCTGCGTACACTAGATGCAGAAATCCCTCAGTCATGGCTGATATGAAGGCATTAATCCAAGGTAACGAAACTGAGCGTTTGCAGGCGCTCTTGCAGCTGAAAATCCTCGATACTCCGTCTGAACCGGCCTTTGATGCCCTGACTGAGCTTGCAGCCCAAATCAGTACGGCCGCATCGGCCGCCTTGACGCTGATTGACGAAAACCGGGCCTGGTTTAAAAGTACATTTAATTGCGCTGGCGGCGAAAAGAGCCGGGATTCATCCTTCGCTTCCTATGCGATTCAGACTCCGCACCAGCTCACCTGCATCCCTGACACCCTGGCAGACCCCCGCTTTACAGAGCATCCGCTCGTCACGGGCCATGACGGCATCCGCTTCTATGCCGGAGCGCCACTGGTTCTGCACGACGAACTGGCCGTCGGTGCACTCTGTGTGTTTGATACGCGGCCACTGACACTAAGCCAGGCGCAGCAAAAATCTCTGCAGCAACTGGCCGCTCAGGCTGTCTTACTGATGAATAACCGGTTGTTACAACAACAAAGTGCCGAGCAGAATCTGCATCTGCAACAAGAGAAAAAACGCATCGACGCCATTATCGACGGGGCTCATATGGGAACCTGGGAATGGAACGTCCAAAGCGGCAAAACAGTATTCAATCAGTATTGGTATAGCATTTTGGGCATGTCACCGCTCGGGCAGTCAGACGTAGAGACGTGGCGCCAAAGCGTGCATCCGGAAGATATCGCAGTAACAAACGCCGCACTTGAACAACATTTTGCCGGCGCCACGCCTTTTTTTGATGCGCGGTTCCGCATGCTGCATCAAGCCGGTCATTGGGTTTGGATCCATGCGGTTGGCCGTGTGATGACATGGACCGCGCAATACCAGCCATTGCTGATGTTTGGGACACACCGTGACATCACGGCGGAACGCGAGCAACAGGAAGAAGTGCAGCGTACCCGCTCCCATCTTCAGGCCATTATTGATTCCTCGACTGAAGCATCCATGATTTCAACGGACATTCATGGCGTGATCCGGTTGTTTAACACCGGCGCCGAACGCATGTTGGGCTACAAGGCGGCCGAACTCGTCGGCATCGCGACACCGGCGATTTTCCATGACGCCGAAGAGGTAGGTGTCAGGGCTGCGCAACTTAGTGCTGAGTTTCAAACGCCGATTGAAGGTTTTGATGTATTTGTCTACAAAGCTAGGCACGGTGCCAGTGAGACAAGACAATGGACCTATATCGGCAAGCATGGCGAACGCAAGCAGGTGCGGCTTAGCGTTTCTGCCATCCAAACCGAACAAGGTGATATTCGTGGCTACTTAGGTGTCGCGATCGATATCACACAACTGGAACAGCTGCATCACGCCTTGTTGCTCAGCGAACAGCGTCACCGCTCTATGCTGGAAAATCTGCCGGGTGTGGTGTATCGCTGTATCAACGATGCACATTGGACCATGTTGTTTATCAGTGACGAAGTCGAGAAGCTGTCAGGCTACCCGGCACGCAGTTTTATCCGCAATCAGAAAATTAGTTTTGCCAGTCTGCAGCTTGAGGCTGATTTAGCCAGAGTGCGCGACGTCGTCACCCATGATTTGGCACATCATGCACGGTTCAGTGTCGAGTATCGTATTCGCCATGCCAACGGCAGTATCCGTTGGATCCAGGAGCTCGGTCGTGGCATCTATGACAGCGCCGGTGAGCTGTTGTATATCGATGGGTTTATCTGGGACGTGACGGCGCAAAAAGAGGTCCAGCTGGCACTGCGGGCGGGTGAACAAAAGCTGTCATCGTTGTATCAGCTTGCTCCGCTGGCCATCTTGCTCAGCCAATTCGACAGCGGCCAGATTATCAACGTCAATCCACAATGGTACGAGTTATCAGGTCTCGGCGACGAACTTCCCGCGCTGCCGCTGCAGGCAATGTTGTCTTTTAGTCAACAGCAACTTGAAGATCGGCAGCAGGCGTTGGCAGACAATGCCAGCTTCGGCCCTGTAGAGTTGGAGATCAGTCGTAGTGATGGCCAGCAGATCCCCGTCGTGCTGAGCGAAGTCTTGATCCAGGATGCCACCGGCACTGCGCAAGTCTGGTCGATTATTCAGGACATTACCGAGCGGCGTCGGGTTGAACAAATGAAGAATCAGTTTGTGTCTATGGTTAGCCATGAACTGCGAACGCCACTGACCGCTATTTGCGGGGCCTTGGGGTTGTTAAACGGCGGCGCCCTGGGTGCAATCCCGAACCTGATGCAACCCATGCTACAAATCGCCAGTGACAATAGCGAAAAGCTGACTCAACTGATCAATGACTTATTAGATATCGACAAATTGGCTGCCGGTAAAATGCAGTTTGAATTAAAGGATTGTGCGGTGCGCGACCTGTTGACGCAGAGCGTGCGGCATAACCAGCCGTATGCTGATAAATTCAGCACTCGCATTGTGCTGGAAGCAGGTCCGGATGCCACCCTCGCCCTGGACCCGATGCGCTTTCATCAAATCATGGCCAATTTGTTATCAAACGCAGCCAAATTTTCGCCACCGGGTACTGAAGTGTCGGTGAGCACGGTGACCGAGGAGCACTTGTTTCGCATTAGTGTCAGCGATCAGGGGCCGGGTATCCCAGAAAATTTCCGTCACCGCATCTTCGAGAAGTTCTCGCAGGCTGACTCAGCCGATGCGCGTCAACGCGGTGGCACAGGCTTAGGTTTGGCGATAGTGAGGGAGTTAACCAATCGGATGGGCGGTCATATCGGCTTTACCAGCGAAACTGGCAAAGGCAGCTGTTTTTATCTGGAGTTCCCATTCAGCCCAGCAAACCATGACGGCGTTGCTCATGCTTCCGGCAGTATCTGACTCGGTGACTGATAGAGGATGACCTGATTGCGGCCAGCGGCTTTTGCTTGGTACAAGGCCTGATCAGCGTGATCAATGACGATATCAACTTGTGAACTGTCACTGCCACTGGTAATGCCGGCGCTGAAACTGCAGTGAAAAGTCTGCCCATTGCTGACAAATGGGATCCGGGCAAACGCCTCACGCAGCTGGTTGACAACCTGGCAGGCTTTATCGAGCTGGCACTCTGGCAGCACCAATAAAAATTCCTCGCCACCGTAGCGGCCGATCAAATCTGTTTTTCTTAATTGTTGCCGCAGCAGATTAGCCAGGCTGCTGATGACCTGATCGCCAGTCAAATGACCATGCATATCATTCACTTTTTTGAAGTGATCAATATCGAGCATCGCCACACTGACATTTTGCTGCAAACGCGCAGCTCTCTCCAGCTCAGCACCGAGGCGTTCTTTGATATGGGCATGCTGCAACAAGCCAGTCAGGCTGTCTTTGGTCATCACTTCAGCCAGTTGGCGGGCCCGCTGCGCACGGGCAAAAATAGCCACCACCAGCGCATTGTCGCTGATTGGTTTTGTCAGAAAGTCGTCGCCGGCTTTAATCAGTGACGCCATCTGTCTTTCACTGTCCGTTTCCGACGACAGATAAATGATCGGCACTCCCAGCCATTCATCCTGCAACCGGATGGCTTGTGCAAGCTCAGGACCCGAGCACTGCGGCATATTAACGTCCAGCAGGATCACGTCGGGGTGAAAACGCCGTAAGCCCTGAAACACTTCAGCCGGATTGGTCAGGATCTCAGCTCTTAAGCCGGCATTTTGCAGGACCAGTGCATAATGTTGTGCCAATAACATATCGTCATCGACAATCAGCACGCGAAAGGCGTCCCGCTCGCGCACAGACAATAAGCGCTGCAACCGCGCTTCAAGGATCGCCGGATTCAGCGGCTTGACAAAAAACCCCAGCACGCCGGCGCGAACTGCTTGTAAATAATCACTAAATTGGTCTTCCGACGACAGCACAAACAAAGGAATGGACTGGGCTGACGGGCATTGCAGCCGGCTAAGTGCTGCAAGCGCTTGTGCTCTGTCGTCTAACGCATCGAGGTCAACAATGATCACATCAGGCGCTGCGAAAGCCACGGCATTTAACAACTGAGAAAAGTCGGTAAAACGCTCCACCTGATGACCAAAAGTTTTTAAAGTCTGACCGACCGGCTGTGAGATCAACGGGTCATTACAGAGCAACAGAATACGGGCATCGTGCTTTTCAGCGGGCGCAAGACGGGTTTTAAGCACCTGCTGTTCGACAGGCTGGCCAGCAGCTTGTTGCATCTGCACAAACTGTTGCTGCAGGAGCGCATGCGCGGTGCGTTCCGGCAATTGTTGTTGCGCCAGCATTGCTTTGAGCTGTTTTTCAATACCTTTGGCCTCTGCACCCACTGCAGCCAGACCAAAGGTGCCAGCAGAGCCGGCCAACGTATGAAAACGTAACACCAGCACTGCCGCTTGTTCACGCCATTCCAGCGGGCCTGCCTGCACAAACTGCAGCAACAACCATTGCAATTGCGGCAGCTCTTGTTGTAGACGCCGTAAATATTGCTGATTCAGCTCTGCCAGCTGCTGTTCTAGGTTTGCCGGAGTTTCGTGCATGTACTTCTCACATCAAAATCGAGCAATGAATGGCTACTATAGCAAGGGCAGCTACACGACTCCAGCGTCGTTACAACCGCACCTGCAGCCCCTGATTCAAACTTTGCCGGTAAGCCTGAATCGCCGGCACAGCCCCGAGTACCAAAGCAAGAGCAATCACGATACCAAGCCCCGCTGCCGTATGCGGATGCCAGGCGAACAAGCTGATCACCAGACCGTATTGACTGCTGAGCCATGGCTGCAGCGCCGCCAAACTGCCGGTTAACAACAGGAAAGCGCCGGCAATACTGCACACTGTCAGGATCAACACTTCCAGCTGGATCAATAAAAACAATTGCCAGGGCCTGGCGCCAATCGCCCGTAAAATCGCCAGCTCCCGCGCGCGCTCCCGCTGTGCAGCCAGTAAAGTTGTGGTCAGGCCGATTAAAGCCGCCAACAACACCAGCGCAGTGATCACCAGGAGTAAATTTTCAACCAGTACCAGCATTTGCCACAACTCAGCCAGCGCAGCGCCGGGCAAAATCGCCGTCAGGGGTTCCGCTTTAAATTCGTTAATCTGACGCTGCACGGCGAAAGTGGCCACTTTCGATTTTAACCCCAGCAAGGCGCCGGTGATCACGGTGGGCTGCAACGCGGCCAGCTCAGCGTCCGACAAAGTGGTTTTGGCTTTACGCATGGCCGGTGCACCGTTCTGCCAGCCCTGATGGATCGCTTCAATCCCGATCAGACTGACGTGCACCGACTGGTCAACCGGTGTCCCCGTTGGTGCCAAAATACCCACGACAGTAAAGGGATGCTCTTTGTGCTGGCTGAAACTTACTTTGCCAACTCCATGCGACAAGATAATTTGTTGCCCCAGCTCATAGCCTAGTTTCTTCGCGACATCGGCACCGAGCACCGTTTCATAGACAGCACTAAACTCGCGCCCCTGCGCCAGACTCAGCTGTCGCTGCTCACCGTAACGGAAGTAGCGGAAATAGTCATTGTTGGTGCCAAGCACCCGGAACCCCCGGTGCGAATCGCCTAACGCCAATGGGATCGCCCAGGCCACCTGCGGATGCTGACTGATTTGCTGATAATGCGCGTAGCTGATGTTATTGGTGGCGTTGCCAATCCGAAACACGGTATACAGCAATAAATTGAGCTGTCCGGAGCGGGCACCGACGATTAAATCGGTTCCAGCAACTGTGCTGGTGAAACTGCGTTTGGCTTCCAGCCGCAGATGGTCAATGCCCAATAACAAACTCAATGAAATGATCAGGGAACAGAGTGTCAGCCAGGCGGTACCACGCCGGCTCCATAAACTTTGTCGTGCCAGTTTCAGTAACATGTGACCTCCGCGGCAACTGCTGTTACCCCATCCTGCAAACGAGCCATATCAAGCTGATAGCGGAAATAACCCGCTAAGGTCTGATCATGACTGACAAAAACGACGGTGCTTCCCGCCGCGTCAGCTTCCTGTAACAACACCCGCATAAAGGCATCACGGTTATCGGCGTCCAGCGCAGAGGTTGGCTCATCTGCAATCAGCAGCGTAGGTTTACCCAGCAAAGCCCGGGCGATCGCAACGCGTTGTTGTTGCCCGACACTGAGCTGTGCCGCTGGCACTTGCCAGAGGCTATCGGCAAGTTGCAATGCACTCAACAGCATCGCAGCCCGTTGCTGGTCGGCTGGCTGCCCGCTAAATGCCTGTCCAAGCAGGACATTGTCCATCACCGACAAGTAGGGGATCAGATTCAGTTGCTGGAAGACCACACCAATATGCCGGGCGCGCAACCGGTCACGCTGTGCCGCTGAATTTGGTTGCAGCAGATGGGTGCTCAACCTGATTTCGCCTTGCTGGATATTCAGTACGCCACAGAGTAAATTGAGCAAAGTCGTCTTACCGGAACCCGAAGCGCCCCGGATAAACAAATGTTGCCCTACTGCGAGCTTTAACAGTGGAATTTCCAGACAAAAGCTTTGTCCGGGCCATTGGTGGCGTAAATTTTTGAGTTCAACAGCGGGAATATTCGGATCCAAGGCCACAAGCTGTCCTCTGAATGATGGTATGATGCAAAGAGTCGTGATTTTATAACATATTGTCGGGAATAAGCTCCAATGTTCAAACCGTTGTTAGTAGGATCCTGGCTGGTATTGGTCGCATCAGCACCGTTACTGGCTGCAGAAACAGACAAAACCGCAGCACAAACAGCCCCAACCCGAGTTTTGCCGGCTGATAAAACCAAGGTCATCGAACTGGAATGGACAGATTTACTGCCAGAAGCTGACCTGCAAAAAATGGAAGCGTTGCCGGAGATCAGTCACGATGGCGGCGAAAGCCCTGGCGCTGCGATCAATCAGAACTTTAACACCGCGAATGACCCGGCACTGAAAGCATGGACAGACGTCATGTCGTCAGCCAATGTTCGGGGTGAATTGAATGGCCGTAAAGTGAAGATCCCTGGCTTTGTTGTGCCCATCGAGTATGACGCCGACCAGAACATCACGGCGTTTTTTCTGGTGCCCTATTTCGGCGCCTGTATCCATGTGCCGCCACCACCACCGAACCAAATCGTCTATGTCAGCGGAGCCAAAGATTTAAAAGCCGACCTGATCTACAACCCTTTTTGGATTGAAGGCACTCTGACGACAGATAACATGAGCCATGATTTGGCCAATTCTGCCTATAGTCTGAAAGTCGACAAAATCAGCGAGTATATCTACGAGTAACCCCGTCAGAGGCTTGCAGTCGCGTAAAAAAACACAGCAAATGCTGTGTTTTTTTATCGCACTAACCTGCCCGGCATTTATTCTCCGGCACTGAGCCGAAACGCACGTTGCTTCGAAGTCAGCTTGGCAGCACCTTGCTGGCTGCCATTGATCCATTGCACTTCAACATCATGTAAATCTGCAGCATGACGAAATAAATCCAGACTCACTTCGCTCAGCGCTGCAGGATCTTGACAGCTATAGCTTAAAGTCAATTCGATATCTGCGTGGTGGTGCCCGCTGTGTGCCCAGGGATCATTTAACTGTTGTTGTTTCAACTCGCATTTTGCTGTGGCAGGCAGCTGAAGCCACTGGCCACTTTGCAGCAAGACGCGGCTTTTCTGCCAGACATCCTGCTCAGCGGCGGTTTTCGGCTGGTACTCGAAGCCGATCAAATTCACCACCGGGCTGACCAGCATCACTTCTAACTGTTGTGCATCAGCCGCTAACGTCAGTTGCGCCTGTCCATGGACATGCGCTCCATGTGATTCGCCAGCCTGAGAGGCCCCGATCGTCAGTGGTATCAAAAACGGAACTAAAGTGAGACAACGCATAGCAAATTCTCCACATCAGCATGACTGCCGTTTCCGGCAAAATGTGACACTATAACAAAAGTTTGCGCTTGACCAGCCCGTTACGCCAGACAACTGATTTGCAAGCCAAATCCCGGACCATCCAGTAATTGCAGCTCACCGCTCAGCTTTTTCTCCACCAACTGTTTCAAAATAGACATGCCAAGTCCAGTCCCGCCATCGTTCGGCTTCGTGGTAAAAAATGGTTCAAAGATATTCTGCCGCACTTGCGGGGTCAGACCACAACCATTGTCCTGATAAACAAACAACAGTTCATGGTGCTCATTTAACGTCGCGCTGATACTGATGGCCGGATGTGCCGTGTCAGCAAAAGCGTGCAAACAGCTGTTGATCACCAGATTCGTCAGGATTTGCAGCCAGACGTCAGCGGCCGTGATCAGCATCAGGTTGGGGTCAATGTACACGTCTGGAAACACCTGCACTTGCCGGGTCGCGGGGGTCAGACTGGCCAATAAATCAACGACTAACTGCCGGAACGCTACAGGCGTTGACTCGACCCGGGTCTGGTGGGCCGCAGTCTCTTTAAATTGTGCCATCAGGCGCTGCGCTCTTTGTAAATTAGCGGTCACCAACAAAGAACTTTCATGCATCATTTCCAGTAAAGTCATCGCCTGAGACGAGCTCATTGTTCGCTGCTGCATCCCGGAAATGAAATCCTGTAATCGCTGTTCTAACAACGTATTCGCAGTAAGAGCGACACCGAGTGGCGAATTCACCTCATGTGCCACACCGGCAACAATGCCGCCTAACGTCGCCAAGCGAGCCTGAGCCTCCATTTGCTGATGCGCCCGACGTACGATCTCCCCAGTGTCAGCCAGCTGCTGACTTCGTTGGATCACTCTTTGTTCCAACTGTAAGTTCAGTTGTTCCAGCTGGCTTTGTGCGGTCAGAAAACGATCTGCATTGAGCGCTCTGCCGACCTGATCTGCCAGCGCTGCGGCAAAACGGACCTCGTTATCTGACCATATTTTGGCGCTTTGCGTCTGTTCACAGCAGATGATGCCTATCATCTTGCCAAGGTGACGAACCGGCAGATCCAGCATCGAATAGATTTGGTGTTGCTTCAAGTAAGGGTCAAGAAACTCAGCGGTTTGCGGATCTGTCCGCGCGTCATGCGCAACGATGGCCCGCTCGCGGCGCAAAGCCTGAAAATACGCGGGGAACTGAATGGCTTGCAATCTCAAAGGTTCAGTGGCCACTTCGGCATCATTGAGCAACATCTGACACACCATGCTCTGATCGCCGAGGTCGTACAGCCACAAACTGACTCTTTGCACTTGCAAGCCAGTCTGTAGACTTTGCAGGATCAGCAGACTGGCCTGATCCCAGGCGCCGATATCAATCAATGGCGACGCCGAAACATCCAGTAAAATATGCTCCAGAGGATCCACAAACACCTCGCACCTTGTCAGATTAAAATTTAAGCTAACGAAAAGTTTGCGCGTTGTAAATCAGCCATGGGTCAGGATCTGTTGATCCAACTGAAAAATATCCCCGTAACGCTCTACATTCGCCTTTCTCAGCTGATATTTCCCTAAATGCTAAACAAATCAACGTGCTGTTGCCGATGCCAGCCTTAGTTCTGATTAGCGCGGACCAGCTCAGTCCGGCGCTGAGTTCGCTCAGAGATCTGCAACCAGGCGACCAGATCCTAATGGCAGAAGTCTGTGCCGAAGCGACCTACGTCCCGCATCATCAATTGAAAATTGTGCTGCTGTTCAGTGCCATGCGCCATTTTGCTGCCACGCTGCAGGCACAGGGTTACCCGGTGCACTATTTTCGCTATGAACAGCAGGTGCCTTCTCTGCTCAACGCAGTACAACAGGTCCTGACGCAACAACCACAACTGAAACGGCTGCGGCTCACAGAATTTGCCGAACACCGGCTCTCCACTGAAGTTTCGACCTGGTCAGAGACTCTGGGGATGCCGGTGGATGTGATTGAAGACGACCGGTTTATCTGTAGCCATGCCATGTTCCGGCGCTGGGCCGATGGCCGGCAAAGTTACCGCATGGAGTATTTCTACCGCGAGATGCGACGCTACACCGGTTTGTTGATGGACGGCAGCACACCGGCAGGCGGGCAATGGAATTTCGATGCCGAGAACCGCCAGCCCTGTCCGCCAGAGGTGCAAATCCCCGCAGCGCCGCAGTTTGCTCCCGATGCCATGACCGCTGAAGTCATTCAGTTGGTAAAACAGCAGTTTAGCGGGCACATGGGGCAAGCCGAACGGTTCTGCTATGCCGTGACCGGTAAAGATGCCCGCGCGGCTTTTTTAGATTTTCTGCAACACCGGATGCCATTGTTTGGCAAGTATCAGGATGCAATGCGTCAGGATGAACCTTTTTTGTTTCACAGCCTGGTGTCGATGTATTTAAATTGTGGTCTGCTCGACGCCCGCTGGCTGTGCCTGCAGGTCGAACAAGCCTGGAAAGCCGGCACCGTGCCGCTGGCTGCTGCCGAAGGTTTTATCCGCCAGATCATTGGCTGGCGCGAATATGTCCGCGGGCTGTACTGGCTCAAAATGCCGCAGTACCGCGCGCTGAATTTTTTTGCCGCCGAGCGGTCGCTGCCGGGCTGGTACTGGACCGGGCAAACGCAGATGAACTGTATGGCCCAGGCGATCCGGCACACCATTGATCACGCCTATTCCCATCATATCCAGCGTCTGATGCTGACCGGTAACTTCGCGCTGCTGGCCGGCTTATCGGTCGATGATGTCACGGACTGGTATCTGGCGGTCTATGCCGATGCCTATGAATGGGTCGAACTGCCGAACACCCTCGGTATGGCTTTGTTTGCCGACGGCGGCTTGCTGGCATCTAAACCTTATGTTGCCAGTGGCAACTACATTGCCAAAATGAGTAATTACTGCCAGCACTGCCGCTACGATGTGAAACAAAGTACCGGTCCTGACGCCTGCCCTTTTAATGCCCTGTATTGGGATTTTATTGCCCGGCACGAAGCAAAGCTGGGCGGCAATGCGCGGATGCAGCTGACCTATCAACAATGGCGGCGTAAAAGCGACGCAGATCAACAAGCCCTGCGGCACAAAGCCGCGGAACTGCTGATCCATCTGGAGCAACTATGAGCCGCTGGTTATTGCTGTGTAATGATGTGCTGCGACTCGACGATAACCCGCTACTCAACCTTCCGAGCGACGGTGATGCAGCACTGGCAGTGTGTATTCTGCCTCAACAGCAATTTAGTCCGGCGCGAGCCAGTCAGCGCCGGTTACAACTGCAATTGTTTTTACTGCGGGATTTTCAGCAACGCTTGGCCGTTTTGGGAATTCCGCTGCTACTCCGATACGGCGATCCTGCGGTCATTTTGCGCCAGCTACAGCAGCAATATCAGCTCGACCGCATTGTTGCCGCTGAACCCACTGCACCTGAAGAATATCGTTGGGCCACAGGCCTGAACCTGCAATGGTTAGACGTGAACTCGTTATTGGCCGGGGAACTTAGGCCGGACCTTGCCACTTTACCGCGCAGTTTCACAGCCTTTCGCCAGCAAAGAGAACCCGCTTTAGCCGTGGTGCCCCCACAAAGCCAGCTGCAATCCACCGCGGCCTTCCAACGCATCTTGTCAGTTGCCGATGCCACGGCGTTGTCCGATCTGCCGGTCAGCGCCGATGCAGCCGAAGCCCAGGTGCCGGGGGCATTAGCGCAACGGCTACCACCCCAGCTGTCTGATTGGCAGCAATTTAGTGAACATGGCACGCTGACCCGCTTTCATTGCTATTTGCAGCATCACCTCAATCATTACAAATTGAGTCGCAATGGCTTGGTTGGGGCTGATTTCGCTAGCTTTTTATCAGTCCCGCTCAGCCGTGGGACATGTTCAGCCCGGCGCGCCTGGCAATTGGTGCTACAGCATGAGCAGCAGTTCGGCCAAAATGAATCCAGCTACTGGCTGCGTTTTGAGTTGTTATGGCGCGAATATTTCCGCCACCTGCAACGCAAACATCCACTGGCGTTTTTTCAGTATCAGGGCCTTGGCCTGCATCAAGTCCCCGGGCAACCTGCCGCAGGCGCAGAAGCCTTAAGCAGATGGCAACGCGGCGAGACCGGTTTGCCCTTTATCGATGCGAATATGCAGTTGTTAGCGCAGACAGGCTGGATGTCCAATCGCGGCCGGCAGAATGTCGCCAGCTATCTAATGTATCAGCTTGGCTGCGACTGGCGGCTTGGTGCCGCTTGGTTTGAACAGCAGCTGCTGGATTATGATGTGGCCAGCAACTGGGGCAATTGGGCGTACATTGCCGGCGCATTATACTCGGCACCCCGTTGTTTTAATCCGCTGAAACAGGCACTGGAATACGATGCAGATGCCGGCTTTACCCGTCTGCTGCTCGGGCCCGCCAACTCAGGCCTGCACCGGCACCAGCCCTATCCGCAGCCAGATTGGCCAGCCCCGCAAGCCTGGCAATGGCAACAATACTTGCAGCAGTTACAGGAAAGCTAAGCGGTGCTGACGCTGGTTTGGTTCAAACGCGATTTGAGGATTGAAGACCACGAACCGCTGTTTGAAGCCGCACGGCAAGGTGCGGTGTTGCCCTTGTATATTCTTGAGCCCGATTACTGGCAGCAACCAGACACCTCGCTGCGACAGTGGCAATTTACCAAGGACGCCGTGCAGTTGCTGCATCAGCAATTGGCTGCACTGGGTCAGCCTCTGCTGGTGCGGCGAGGTCCGGCGACTAGAGTTTTGCGTGAACTGATGCGTGAATTCCCGGTCGGACAAATCGTCAGTCATCAGGAAACCGGTAACTTATGGACTTACCAGCGCGATCAGGCTGTCGCGCGGCTGTGCCGGGAACTGGCACTGCCCTGGCGGCAATACCGTCAACATGCCGTGCAACGTAAACTGGCTGACCGCGACCAATGGTTTGCCCAAGCTGATGCTTTTCTGAAAAGCCCGACGATCTCGGTGCCGCAATCTCTACCCTGGCTGGCGGATGCCCCCTGGCATGAAGGCCTGTGGCAAACACCACAACGCCGTGAACTGGCGCTGTGCCAGCCAGAACTTTGTCAGCATGCCAGCGGCCTGCAACCGACGCTACAGTCTTTTTGGCAATCACGCAGTCAATGGTATCAACGCGATATCTCGATGGCTGCCAAAGCCGCCAACAGCTGCTCCAGACTAAGTCCTCACCTTGCTCTTGGCCAACTGAGTCTGCGCCAGTTGCAGCAACAAACCTATGTACAGATGAAACAAACACCAGACAGCCGCCAACAACAGGCGCTGGCCGCATTTTTCAGCCGGTTACGCTGGCATTGCCATTTCATACAGAAACTGGAGGACGAACCGCAAATCGAGTTTATGCCGATGAACCCTTTGTATCAGGGCATGCGCGACCAGTTTGAGCCGGCTCTCTTTCAGGCCTGGCAACGCGGTCAAACCGGCTACCCTCTCATCGACGCAGCGATGCGTTGCCTGCTCGCTACCGGCTGGTTGCATTTTCGTGGCCGGGCAATGCTGGTCGCCTTTGCCAGTTACCAGCTCTGGCTGGACTGGCGTCCGGTCGCCTTGCATTTAGCGCGTTGCTTCACCGACTACGAGCCCGGCATTCATTATCCGCAAATTCAGATGCAGGCGGGTACCACCTCGATCAACCCGAACCGGATGTATAACCCGTTAAAGCAAAGCCTGCATAAAGATCCGGATGGGCATTTTATTCGCCGTTGGTGCCCTGAACTGGCCCACTTGCCCAATGAGTGGCTGCATCAGCCCTGGTTGTTATCGCAAACGCTGCAACAGCAATTTGGTCTGCGCTTAGGTCTGGATTACCCGGCACCTGTGGTGCAGTTACAGCAGGCAACCCGGCTGGCTCGCAGCAGATTAAGCCAGTGGCATGCCCGCTTTGATAAACAACAATGGCAACAAGGGCGGGAAGAAGTACGCGAACGCCATGCCAGCCGCAAAAGACCGGCACCAGTCAGCATGTCAGCCAAACGCGGTGCCGTTGCATCTCAGTTAGCTCTAGATCTGTGAGCTTGCTGCAGTTCTGTGACCGGCAATGTTTCCAACCATTGCCTGCTTTGTTCAATCAACCGCAAAGCAGAGAAAAAGTACTGCGTATCAATTCGTTGCCAGTCATCTTCAGGCGTATGGTAATGCCGGTGTACATCGACACCAAAATACAGGTAAGGAATGCCTGCTTTACGAAATACCGCATGATCACTGGCATTACTCCAGTCAATCGGCGGTTGAGTGCTGCGGCCTAAACTGCTGCTGCGGCCATCTCGTGCCAGCGTCAGCTTCAGTGGCGTCTGCACTTGTGCAGCGAACTGCTGCAACTGGGGAAGTTGTTTTTTCCCCGCTAAAAAAAGTCGTTGATTGCTCTCGCCCCGGCTAATCATATCCAGATTGATATTCAGCAGCAGCCGGTCAACCGGGACCGGTGGCTGTGCTAAAAACGCTTTCGCGCCGTCTAACCCGAGCTCCTCGGCATCGGTTGCCAAGAACAGATAAGAATAAACCGGGCATTGCCGCTGAGTCTGGGCTGCCAGATATAACAGCCCGGCCACACCTGAAGCATTGTCGTCAGCGCCGTTAAACACTTTCCTGCCCTGTGGTCGCAAATGGTCATAATGAGCAGTCACCACAATATAAAGTTCTGGCTGACCGCAACCACGGCGCATGCCCAGCATATTAATCCCTTCACGCTCACGAAACCCCTCCCGAAACAGGAAAGGTTGCTGATAATCATCACCCAAAGGGATTAAACCCAGCTGATGAAACCGCGATGCCAGATACTGGCGCGCCAGCCTGCTGCCATCCGTCCCGGTCGCACGCCCTGCCATCGCATCATCAGACAGCTGCTGCAAGTCGTGCCAAGCCCGGGCTTCATCAGTTTGCTCCTGTGATGGCGCAGACGCTGCAGCAGCTGCTTGCAGCCAAAGTCCGCACAACAGGCTGAACAGGATCTTATTGAATTTTGGCAACGGCATGTAGCATCTCAATTTTTTGATCATATAAACGTCGGTCAGCACTTGCAGCCGACTGCATCCGGGCCCGTTGCAGGTAGCTGGTTGCCGTCGCGTAATCGTGTTGCAAAATGGCCACTTTCGCTAAACCAAACCAGGCTTCGGGCATTTTGGGCTGCAAGCGGATACTACGGTGAAATGCCGATTCAGCATCCAAAATACGCTGCTGACCTAAGGCTTCATTGCCTTGCATCACAAAATAGTAAGGATTGCGAAGCCGGGTCTGCCGCACTTTGGCAATCAGCACCGCCGCTTCTTGCTGTCGCCCCATCGCGTCATAGAGAATGGCCAGGTTTGCCATCGTATTTGCATGTTCAGGCTCCAGCGCCAAGCTTTGCCGGTAGGCTCTCTCGGCATCAGCCAGCATATTGCGCTGACGGTATAACACGGCCAGATTATTCCAGGTTGCAGCCACTTCCGGCGCCACCGCTGCGGCTTCCTGTAGATATCGATAAGCCAAATCAAATTGCTGTGCCAGCATCGCATCGGCCGCTTTGTTGTTATAAAACAGCGCCATAATGTCTGGTTCAGAAATTTTCCGCACCGGTAAGCGTTCGCGCGAACTGCCAGCCCGCTCAAAATCAATCAAAAATTTTTGGTTGACTGCAATAAACGCTTTACCCGAAGTCTGTAAATATGGCGGGCTTACCACCAGATTGACATGACCATTGAGCACGCTGGCTCCATTGCGGGTGATCCAGTATTCGGGGATTTGCACGTCCTGAAATTGCGCGCGAAACCCCAGCGCACGGGCCAGACTATAAGACAAAATGGTCAAAGACAAACAATTCGCTTCACGCTGCTCATAGGTCTGCAAAGCAGTCAGCGTGGCATTATTGACGTACTTCAGCGGATCTTGTTGCTCGCGAAAAATGAATTTGAGCAGCGCCAGACTGCGCGCTTGCGGCTCGGCAAACACCAAGATTTCATTGCGGGCTTTACTGATTAAGGATTCAGGTAACTCAAAGATTTGCTCTTTCGTTTCAATGGCCTGATCAACCGGCATGAATGCCTGACTGTTGAGCAACGCCTCGGCGTCCACCGGCACCGCTGTTTGCGGCAATTGCTGACAGCCCAGCAGCAAAAAGACGTAAATCACCAAGACGAAACGCCGCATGACACACCTCCATCGATATAGAAGCTGCCGTCAGGGAAAATCCGGACAGACTCATACCGAGCTTAGCGTGTAGACCCCGGATCCTGTCAATATTTTGTGACCAGACGCAGTGGGATGGGACAACAGGTAAAACAGCCAAACTCTGGCAACTTTGCGCCACAGGCTTCAGGCGAAGTCAACGCATGTACTTACAAGGCAACAGCCACTGCAAACGGACACCTTGCAGCGGGTCAAACTGCAAGGCAAGCAGAGTGCCTTTTTTTACTTGTATCGCAGCCACCGACTGACCGAGTATGCACGCTAGCAAGGCCGACATCTCAGGTTCATGCCCCACTAACAGCGTTGTTGCGGGCCAATCAGCCAGCGAAGCCTGCAGTTTTTCGTATTGATACTCAGGCGAAGTACCATGCGACAGCCATAACTGCTCTTGTACCTCACATTGCAAATCGGCACTGGCAGCAACCAGCATCGCAGTTTGCAAGGCTCTGGGATAAGGACTGGTGAGCACCAGATCCGGCAGTAACTGCTGGCGCCGCATAAAAGTACCGATCCGTAATGCTTGCTGCCGGCCTTTTTCCACTAGGCACCGGTCGACATCGGGCCTCATGACAGAGCGTTCTTCCGCTGTGGTATGCCGCAACAAATAAATGGTTTTAACAGACATCCTGCCTCCGGTCGAATCTTCGGTTCCAGTGTCCGCGATCCAGATGACAACAACAAGACAATCAAAGCAGAACCTGCTGAGAAATCAGGAGAAAGGCGGGTCACGAAGTGACATTTTACAGGGATGTAAAATGCAAAAAATCCAGCATAAAGCTGGATTATTTGGTGCCTAGGGGGGGACTCGAACCCCCACGCCGCGAAGCGCTAACACCTGAAGCTAGTGTGTCTACCAATTCCACCACCGAGGCATGTGTTCTGCGTATTTTGCAATACGACTTTTAATTGTCTGCGACTTTGGTGCCTAGGGGGGGACTCGAACCCCCACGCCGCGAAGCGCTAACACCTGAAGCTAGTGTGTCTACCAATTCCACCACCGAGGCATACGCCGCCGACGCCGTGCATATTATGCGCCAGTGGCAAAGTCGTCAACTGCTGAATGCAAAAATTCTGGCAAAAGCCGGTTGATTGCACAAATCATCAGCAACCGGCACAAATCTGCAGTTACGTGATGCGCATACAGGCGGCGACAGATGCACGCCCGGCATCAATGTCGCCGTTACAAACCAAAGTTCTGCTTGGTTTCGCCCCACAAAAGCAGCACGATAAAAAAACGGAGCCTGCGGCTCCGTTCATCGGGTTATCGTTGCTCAGTACTTCGCTTTTTTCAGCAGACCAATTTCTTCCAGACGCTGCAATAAATAGTCATTGGAATTAATCGGCTGCGGATAACGGTTAGGATTCTCAGCGCTAACGCAGGAACTCAGTGTCTCAATCACATAATCCGGATTCGGATGCATAAAAAATGGGATCGAATAGCGAGGCTGACCGGCAGCTGCGCCCGCTGGATTCACCACGCGATGCGTCGTTGACGGCAGCACATGGTTGGTCAGACGTTGCAGCATATCGCCGATATTCACCACAATAGTGCCGGGGATAGTCGTCACTGGCAGCCAGCTACCGTCACGACGTAAAATTTCCAGCCCTGATTCGTGTGAACCCACCAATAAGGTGATGAGGTTAATATCTTCATGCTGACCGGCGCGGATACTTTGGGTCGAAGTATCCTGAATTGGCGGATAATGGATAGGCCGCAAAATCGAGTTACCGTAATCCACTTTATCAGCAAAGTATTTCTGTTCTTGTTTCAAGAACAAAGCCAAAGCTTCCAGCACCTGGCAACCTAAGTTTTCCAGCGCCTGATACAGCGTATAAGTTGCCGCTTTAAACCCCGGCACTTCGCTTGGCCAAATATTCGGATACAGACATTCATGCGGAGCCGGGCCAGCAAGCTCGCGGCCAACATGGAAGAACTCTTTTAAATCCGGATGCTTGCTGTCTTTGGCTTTCTCAACGCCAAATCCCGTGTAGCCCCGCGCGCCGCCTTGACCCGGCACATGGTACTGCTGTTTTACTTCAGTCGGTAAAGCAAAAAATTGCTTAATTGCTTTGTAGGTTTCCCCAACCACTTCATCTGAAATACCGTGGCCACTGATGCCACAGAATCCAAACTCAGTGTAGGCTTTGCCAATTTCGGCAACAAAGGCGTCTTTGTCGGTGGCAAACCGTCTGATGTCCAACGTCGGGACTTGTTGTTGAGTCATAATATCGACCTGTTTTTAACTTAACGAGAAGAAAAAGCCTGCGATAGCCGCACTCATCAGGTTCGCTAATGTTGCGGCAAACAAGGCTTTTAAACCCAGCTCTGCGATATCACTGCGCCGACTTGGCGCCATACTGCCAAGACCACCCAGCAAAATGGCAATCGACGAGAAATTCGCAAAGCCACACAGCGCTATCGTGACAATAATCTGCGTGTGTGCCGACAATTCACCGGCTTCAACATGCTTCATAAAATCCACGTAAGCGACAAATTCATTAATCACCAGCTTCTGACCGATAAAACTGCCGGCCAAACGGGCTTCCTCCCAACTGACGCCTAAGATGAACGCCAATGGCTGAAACAAATAACCAAAAATCAGTTGCAAGGTCAGGCCTTCAACACCAGCCAGACTGCCCATCCAACCCACGACGCCGTTAACCAGCGCAATCAAACCAACAAAGGCCAGTAACATCGCGCCGACATTTAAAGCAAGTTGCAAACCACTAGCCGCACCTGAGGCTGCAGCATCAATCACATTGGTATTGGTTTCGCCCGCGCTAATTTCGGTTAAATCATTTTTGGGTGTATCGGTCTCCGGCAACAACAGTTTTGCCATCAACAAACCACCAGGCGCCGCCATAAAGCTGGCAGCAATTAAATACTTCAGCTCCACACCCATACCGGCATAACCTGCCAGCACAGAGCCTGCTACCGACGCCAAGCCACCAACCATCACGGCAAATAATTCAGAACGCGTCATTGTCGGAATAAAGGGGCGCACGACTAACGGAGCTTCGGTCTGTCCGACAAAAATATTCGCCGCGGCGCTCATGGACTCCGGCCGGCTGGTGCCGAGCAGCTTTTGTAACCCACCGCCAATCACACCAATAACAAACTTCATCACACCGATGTGGTACAACACAGCAATTAAAGATGAAAAGAAAATAATGACGGTCAGCACGTGAATGGCAAAGACAAAACCATACTTTTTGGCACCAGCGTCGCCAAATAAAAACAAGATGCCCTCGTTGGCATAGCCAATCACAGCGCCTACCGCGTTTGATACGCTCACCAACACATCTTTGCCGGCCGGAACGTATAACACAAAAGCACCAATCGCCAGCTGAATTGCAAAAGCGCCACCGACGGTACGCCACTTGATGGCATGGCGGTTTGCTGAGCAAAGATAAGCGATTAATAAGATGGCAGCGATGCCAACTAAACTCATCATATTGATTTTCCTTGGATTTTGGGTCCGCCACAGCACTGCGGAGTTATTGTTCTTGTGATGCTGAAACCCTAGGATAGCATCAAAAGATCAAGTAGTTACAGTTTCAAAGCGGGAGCCGGAACCGCAGGTTCTGGCCGAGAATTGCTCGTATGGGGTTGTCTGAACTTGAAGTTTTGCTGGCCGATTATATAGCAGAAACAACGCAGTTGAAAAGAGACTAATTTAACAGCAATGCAAACAAAGATTTGACCTACAACTTCAACATTTTCATCACTCAATTGCCGGAGTTCACTGCAGGTTTACCCACAGCCGACAATCCCGCCATCGCGGGATCTGGCTGCGGACTTGCGGACTTAATTCGCCAGCAAGGCCCGAATTTTGGTTTTCAGAATATCAATAGCAATTTGATTTTTACCGCCACGGGTCACCACAATGTCGGCATATTGTTTTGACGGTGCGATAAACTCAAAAAAGGCCGGCCGGACATAGTTTTCATACTGCTCAGTGATGGAACCAATAGTGCGGCCCCGGTCTTCGACGTCACGTTTAATCCGGCGCAATAAACAGATATCCAGCGGCGTGTCCATAAACACCGTGATGTTAAACTGCTCACGTAAGCGGGCATCAGTTAACAACAAAATCCCTTCAACCAACACCACTTTTGCGGGTTGGACTTTAATCGTTTCCCCTTTACGGGTATGGGTTTTATAACAATATTGTGGCATTTCAACGGCGACGCCATCGCGTAATTGTTGCAGGTGTTTGGCCAGTAATTCATGCTCAAAAGCTGCCGGATGGTCGTAGTTGGTCAGCACCCGCTGCTCCATCGACAAATGATCCTGATTTCGATAATAAGCATCCTCTGCTAACACAGAGATCCGCTCTCCGCCAAATTCTGCCACCAGTTCCTGATAGACAGTGGAAGCAAATAAACTTTTGCCAGACGCGGAAGCGCCGGCGATAGCAATGATGGTCGGTTTGGCCACAGTAATAATTCTTCTTTTGGGAATGTCGGTTAATTATCGCCAATTCAGGCCGGATTAGAAACTGCCGGAACAGGGAAATTGTGTTGGCGCTGCGTTTTGACTTGGTCGACGCCGCTGTGCTTACCTGCATTGAGCCAGTAGCTGCATTTGACGCTGTCTACAAAAACAAAACGCCGGCTTGCGCCGGCGTTTTCAGTGCAACAACAGTTCAGATTAGAAGCTGTAGCTGACGCCCACTTTGATGCGCCAGGTTGATTCTTCGGTGTAGAACTTGTCCCAGTTACGGGTATTGCCAGACACGTTATTGTAAATGTACTGGTTGGTGGCCTGATCCAACGTGAAGTTCGCCAGCGTCATATCACCAAAGTCGTCGCCGTACACTTTACCTTTATCTTTATCGATCAGGTTCAGCAGGTTGTCGACTACAAAATAAACCGTACCTTTGTGGCCTTCAACAAAACCAGGAACGTCCTGACGAACTGACAAGTCCAGCGTAGTTGTCCAAGGAGTTGTATTCACGCCTTTTGGCAGATATTGACCTTGGTACTTGTCCAAACCCAGCGCAGAGACTGTGTTCCAGAACGACGTTTCCTGTGCAGCGTTCGCAAATTTCACGACACTGGTGTCGCCTTTCTTCGGAATAAACGGCAGGAAGTAGTTATTTGTTGTGCCTGGGCTTAACTGCAGATACGGGTTGGTTGCCCGGTTGGTACCGTTAAAGTCCGTCACGCCCAGCACATAAGTGATTGGCTTACCTGATCTACGCTCAAAAAACACGGTAAAGTTCGTTGGGTAGTTCGCAAAAAACTCAGCTTCATAACCCAGGTTCACAACAAAACGGTGTTCAGTTTCGAAAACACCACGGCCAATCAGCAATTCGTTACGGTTAATCACCGCGTTGTTACCGTAGTTAGAGCCGGCAGTTGAACTGGTAGCAGGTGCACCTTCAGTGATGTCCATATTGGTGTAAGACGTGCTCAAACGCACACCGCTATCCCAAGTCTTCGCTAACATGGTGCTGAAAATTTTCGAACGGCCATCATCGTCAGCATTGGTCAGCATAATGTCTACGACACCATCAGTGTCGTTGTAGATTTTACGCAGGCCATCTGGTGTAGTACCCACTCGCTCAGACTCAAGAATAGAGACGTCTTTCCACAGTGAGCTGTTCTCTTTCTTGATGTAGAGGTACTCGGTAGTCCAGGTGATATCATCACCGACCAGTGGCAGGCTGAATACATAGTCAGCAGCTAACTGTGCACGCCAGTCTGACGGCAACTCGAAATTCGGATCTACCAGGTTAGTATTACCACCAGTAGTCACGCCAGCCACTGCGTCTTTCAGCGATTGCGGCACTTCAGTGATGCTCACGTTGGCCACGTTACTCTGTGAACGGTCACCGGTTCCAATCCCAGGGTTTGAGTAGCTGTTCGAGATCCAAACTGTTGGCTGACCGCCTGAGAAACGACCAACACCACCACGCAGTGTCACGTCATCAGTTGCTTGATAGGTAAAACCAACGCGTGGTAACAGAATGTCAACGCCGTCAAGGTTTTCGTCATTACGGAAGCCGGTGCGTGCTAGTGAGAATGGGTTAAAGACGGACTTGTCAGAAGAACCCAGACGCTCGTAGCGCAGACCATAACTCAGCGTAAATTCATCATTGACCGCCCACTCATCTTGCGCATATAAAGCGTGTTCATCGCGGATGAAACTTGCCGCAACTTTTGATGGATCATGCGTGATAGAGTTCTGGTAACGCACAGACTGAGCCAGACGGTTCTGGAAGTTTGCAATGCTACTGAATGAATAATCACCTTTGGTCCGTTGCAGGAACAGGTTGAAGATATCCAGACGTTTCAGCTGGTAACCAAATGAGAAACGGTGCTCATCCAACAGGTACTCACCGTCAGCAGCGATGATCCAGGTTTTCTTTTTCAGGTCATTTGAGTGGCGGCTGATATCACTACCGATAGCGATAGTTGATGTTTGGCCTGTGGTACCACCGAAACGTGGAACTGTGATAGATACAGCGCCAAAATCACCCAGTGATTTTTGCTCTGTCGCCACATCCATGTAAGTTGCACTTAACTGCGTGGAGAACTCAGAAGTCCAGTCAGAATACAGCTTAAACGCGTGGTTGTTTAATGTTTCAGTTTTGTTGTACCAGTTAGACGACAAACGCATAGTGGTTGAAGTCGACTGGTTACCTTGCGTCTGGTTACCTTTGTTGTACTGGTAAGTGTATGCAGCACGGTGGATATCAGAAATGTTCCAGTCCAGTTTGACTAACAATTTCTCATCAGTCTCTTCCGGGGTCACATTCCAATCACCAACATCAACACCATACACAGACTTAGCAATCTGGGTAACCTGATTAATCTGATCCTGAGTCACTAAAGATGCGTTTGACAGACCAGCACCTGACGGGCCCCACTCCAGTGGAGGCGTTGCATCATACTGTTCAGCAGAAACGAAATAGAACAGTTTGTCTTCAACAACTGCGCCACCAATGGTTGCAGCCCAGTTCTTGTTTTCGAAATTCAGCGGAACTTCACCTTTTGGATTGGTTGGTGTGGCGGCAAATTGGTTTTCTGGAGTACCCGCCAGGCTGTCGTTTTTCATTTCGTATTTGAACGAACCAAAAGTGTCGTTACCGCCTGACTTGGTCACTGCATTAATTTTACCGCCCTGGAAACCACCTTCTTTGGCGTTAAACGGCGATACATCAACACTAATTTGATCGATTGCATCAAACGAAATTGGTGCGCGAGTTGTTGGGTAACCGTTTGCGTTCAGACCGAAATCGTCGTTCTGAGCAATACCATCAACACTGATACTGTTGAAGCGTGGGTTAGAACCCGCAACGCTCAGTTCACCGTCTTTTGGTGACAGTACTGCTAATGGATTGTTTTTTACGATGTCTTTTAAATCGTTATTTAAGCTTGGTGCGTTTTGAATATCACGCTCGCCGAAATAGCTGCTGCTGCCCGTTGAATTGAAGGCAATCGCCGCGCCTGTTACAGCAATACGCTCAACTGAAGCAGACTGGAGCTGACGGTTCAGCTGGAAAGTATCACCCAGTTGCAGGAAAACGTCATTGACGGTTTCGTCGTTGTAGGTGTCTGAATCAACGGTCACTTTGTATGGGCCACCAACACGCAGACCTGAAGCTACGAAGCTACCTGACTCGTTAGTCATCACGGTACGGCTGGTGCCAGACGGTACGTGTAAAATGATGACTTTCGTTCCTGCGGCTGGAGCGCCTTCAGGATTAGAAATACGACCGCGGATTGCTGAAGATGTATCAGCGATGGCATAGCTAGAACTTAAGGCTACGGCAACCGCCACAGCAATATGTCTGATTTTCATATCGTTTTTCACCTGGTAGTTGTAGGTATTGTCAAACCCTGATTAAAACCAAACTGGGTTTCCAATTTGGGCGACAAGCTTAACGCAGTAACATTACGTTTTTCTTACACAAGGACTTGCTGATTAATTATTTGTTGAAGCAAACGGAACTTATCGCGGCTTCGGCAGTCAAGACCATAATGTCATGCGAGTGTAACATATCAGACCAGAAATATGCAGACGGCCTAAATAAGATTGTTTAAATTTTCGCTCAATTCTGTTGACATTTTCGGCTATCCAGCCGTCTACTTTTGAAATTTCTGGGATAATCAGCATAATCTCAGTAGTCTGTTGCCATCTTTCCACCCGAGTATTCAACAATGAACACATCATTCAAAGGTCTGCTGGCCGGACTGGGGCTATTTGGAGGTCTTGACGTGCAAGCAACCGAATTGACGATCGCGACCTTTAACGTCAGCATGGAATCCGAAAATTACGTCGCGAAAGGCAGCCCGCTGGGCCCGCAGGTTTTGGTCAAAGAACTCGCGAGCGGCAAGAATCCGCAAATCAGCAATATCGCAGCCATCTTGCAGCAAGTGCGGCCGGATATTCTGCTGTTAAACGAATTTGATTATATTAAAGACCCGGCGCAGGGCGCAGAGCAATTCATCAAACAGTATCTGCATAAGCCGCAGCACGGTGGTAAGCCGCTCGACTACCCCTACTTCTATTACCAAACCGTCAATACCGGTCAGCCTAGCGGCTTTGACTTAAATAATGACGGTAAGCTTGGCGGTGGCGAAGACGCCTGGGGCTTTGGCAATTACCCCGGCCAATACGCCATGCTGGTGTTATCTCGTTTCCCGATAGACGCAGGCAAGGCGCGAACTTTCCAACATTTTAAGTGGAAAGATATGCCAGGACACAAAGTGACAAAAAAAGCCGATGGCAGCCGCTGGTTCAGTCCAGCCGCCTGGGAGCAGATGCCGTTATCGAGTAAATCCCACTGGGATTTACCGATAAATGTCGATGGAAAACCGCTGCATTTATTAATCAGCCACCCGACACCACCGGTTTTTGATGGTCCGGAAAATCGTAATGGCAATCGCAATCACGATGAAGTGAAATTCTGGGTCGATTATCTATCCGGGGCAGGCGACTACATTTATGACGATCAAGGAGTTCGTGGCGGCTATCAGGGCACCGCGCCATTTGTGGTGATGGGCGATCTGAACTCGTCACCGGATGAAGGCGATGCATACCGCGATGCGATCAAGGCATTGCTGAATCATCCGGCGATCCAGACCGAGCCTGTACCGCAAAGTGCCGGGGGCGCAGCCCACAGCCCTAGCAATGCGCTCGGAAAATTCCATACTGCCGGTTGGCGGATGCGCGTAGATTATGTTTTGCCATCAAAACAAGCGATTCAGGTGCATAGCAGTGGTGTGTTCTGGCCTCTCAAAGGTGAACCCTTGCACGAGGCAGTCGCTAGCCGTGGTGCCAGCTCAGATCACCGGTTGGTTTGGGTGAAGCTGAGTTTAACCGGCGAGAAAAAATAAGCCCGGTTTCTTCACAAGCAGCGTCGGCAATGACTGAAGTATTGCCGGTGAGTCACCAGACAACGAACATAAAAAAAGCAGCTTCAACCGCTGCTTTTTTTATATCTGCATTTAACGTGGCTGCTCTGCTAGTGGCGCGCTATACGCCAGTTCCATATCCCAGGGCAAATGGATCCAGGTATCCTGCTCAATGTCCGTGACATATTTGTCAACCAGCGCTTTGCCTTGCGGTTTAGCATACACAGTGACAAAACAGGCTTTCGGAAAGCGTTCACGCAGCGCACGCGCTGTTTCACCGGTATCCACCAGATCATCAATCACCAGTAAACGCTCAGAATCAGCCAATTGCGCATCTTTTAACACTTTGAGCGCACGTTGCTGATTGTGGTCGTAGCTGGACACACAAATCGTATCCAATACGCGGATATTCAGCTCGCGGGCAATGATAGTTGCCGGCACCAGGCCACCGCGACTCACCGCAACGATGCTATCAAAATTGCCATGCAGACACATTTTTGCCAGCTCTTTGGTCGCACGGTGAAACGCTTCCCAGGACACATAAAAATTCTTATTACTGGACAAAGACATCAGCCAAACTCCCGTTATACCAATGCCAGCGCGATTTCGACCATCTCGTTAAAGCTGGTCTGACGCTCATCCGGGCTTAAAGATTCACCGGTACGGATATGGTCCGACACTGTCATGATTGCTAAAGCATTAACACCATATTCAGCGGCCACACCATATAAACCGGCGGCTTCCATCTCCACGCCAAGGATGCCGTATTTTTCCAGCGTGTCGAACAAAGTTTCGCTTGGGTTGTAGAACAGATCTGAGGTAAACACATTGCCAACTTTGACACCGATATGTTTGGCCCGGGCCGCAGCCACCGCACGTTCTAGCAGGTCAAAACTGGCCAGCGCGGCAAAATCCATGCCCTGCAGACGGTTGCGGTTGACGGCAGAATCCGTACTGGCGCCCATTGCAATGACAACTTCGCGCACTTTGACCGACAAAGGTAAGCCGCCACAAGAACCGATACGGATGATATTTTTCACGCCATAGAACTTCACCAGTTCGGTCGCATAAATCGACATAGAGGGTACGCCCATCCCTGAACCCATCACACTGACCGGTTTGCCCTGATATTTGCCGGTAAAACCATACATGTTGCGCACAGTGTTAATGCACTGCACATCCGTCAGAAAAGTGTCAGCGATATGTTTTGCCCGCAGCGGATCACCCGGCATCAGCACAGTTTCAGCAAAAGCACCGGCAGCAGCGTGGATATGTGGAGTGGTCATAATAAATTCGTTCTCTTTTTCAGGTGTTGAAATTTAGTTCATTTGTTTGAGGAATGACTGGCCGTAGGCCATAGCATCCAGCGCGAAGTATTCCGCCAGCGTCTGGCCCATGTCGGCAAAACTGGCGCGTTCACCCAGTGCGCCGGCTTTGATCTGCGGGCCATAACACAGCACTGGTACATATTCGCGGGTGTGCTCAGTACCAATCCAGGTCGGGTCGCAGCCGTGATCGGCCGTAAGTAGCATCAGACTGTCTGGTTCCAGCATGGCCATTAATTCAGGCAACCGGCTGTCGAAGTACTCCAGCGCTTCGCCATAACCAATAGGGTCTCGGCGATGACCGTAGTTTTGGTCAAAATCCACCAGATTGGTGAAAATCAGACTGTGATCGGGCGCAGCATGGTACTCGCTGATGGTTTTGTCGACCAGGTCTGCCAGACCATTGGCTTTGACGGCTTTACTGATGCCTTGATGCGCATAAATATCAGCAATTTTACCAATACTGACGACAGAGCCATGCGCTGCAGTCAATTTATCTAACAGCGTCGGCGCCGGCGGTAACACCGAATAATCACGGCGGTTACCGGTGCGGGCATAATTGCTCGAAGCATCGCCAAGAAATGGCCGCGCAATGACCCGGCCGATGTTGTAATCATCTAACAACTGGCGAGCCGTTTCACAGAACTGATACAAACGCTCGAGACCAAAATGGCTCTCATGCGCGGCAACCTGAAACACACTGTCTGCCGAGGTATAGCAAATCGGTAACCCGGTGCGGATATGCTCATCACCCAGTCGCACCAGAATGTCGGTACCAGACGCGTGACAATTGCCAAGGATACCGGCCACACCGGTGCGGCGGCATAACTCGTCAATCAGTTCCTGCGGAAAGCTTTGTTGTTTGTTGTGGAAATAACCCCAGTCAAATAGCACTGGGACACCAGCGATTTCCCAGTGACCACTGGGCGTATCTTTACCACTGGATAATTCGCGGGCGTAGCCATAAGCGCCTACCGCGGCGTCATTATCCGTGACACAGGCTATTTCCGAAGATGCCGCAAACGCGGCTTTGACCAGACCCAATCTGGCCAGATTAGGCACCTGGAGCTGCCGGCCTTTGTGGTTCGCAAACGCCCTTGCAATGCTGGCAAAGGTATTGGCACCACTATCACCGAATTTATCGGCATCCGGCGCACTGCCGATGCCAAAACTGTCTAAAACCAGAATGACTGCTTTTTTCATGGTCGAACCTCTACAGCGCAAGATCTGCAAGCCAGTGGACTCACAGCAGATAGATAACCATAGCTGAAGCGGAAACTGTTGATACTCAGTCTGCACTGACCGCTGTTTTTTTCAGCAATATGGCCAAACCAACCCCTTTTGCGGCGCAAAAGCAAAAAGGGGCACGCAGATTAGAACGAATGCGAAGAATTAGCAACTACTTAACTGATTGCTGACAAGCTACGACTGCGAGCAAAGCTTTACAAACGCGTGGCAAGCGACAGAAAAAACTTAGCAGGCAGAAAATCAAAAGCCCCGGACATGGTCCGGGGCTTTGAAGAGTGGTGCCCAGAGGCGGAATCGAACCACCGACACGCGGATTTTCAATCCGCTGCTCTACCGACTGAGCTATCTGGGCAAAAGACGTCTTGAAATGGTGCCGCTTATCCGAGTCGAACGGATGACCTACTGATTACAAGTCAGTTGCTCTACCAACTGAGCTAAAGCGGCATTTTCAATTTGAAAATGTTTTCGTTCTGGTTAGCGAAATGATGTTTAAAATCAAGACACTGAAATCTATGGTGCCCAGAGGCGGAATCGAACCACCGACACGCGGATTTTCAATCCGCTGCTCTACCGACTGAGCTATCTGGGCAACGGGGGGTATTAAACGGATTTTGCCGGATCAAGTCAACTTTTTTTTGGCGCCAACTGTCTGACCGCTTATGGATTGAACAAATCAGGCTCTTTTGCGGAAACAATCGTCAATATTCAGTGTTTTCGCACAACATGACTGACGAACAACAACAACAGAGTGGCCGCTTTACTAAAAATTTCCGAAAGTTCTCAGATATTTAGAAAAAACTGATTAAAATGAAAGGACTTCTACTCATCTGTACCTGATCGTATGCCACAATCGAGCTTTAAAACGCCACTACTTCTCCTCTGGCTGCTGGCCGTTTGCTGTAGTTTGACATTCTGCGCATTGTGGAGCCATTCCTGGTATCAACAGCATCAGCAACATCATGCGCAACTATTGCAACTCGAACATCAATTGCGGCTGATGAGCCAGCTGATCCCTGCCCAAATGGCGACGATGCCGCTGGAACAGGCCAATCAGCAGCTGGTCGCTCTATTGGCAGACCCGCAAAGTCAGGCGCTGTATTTACTCGACTCATCACAAAAAATTCTGGCGCACACGCCCGGGTTGGCAGGATTTAATCCATTACAGCAAGAGCCTGCAGCCGCCGGATTGCACCTGGCCCGTTTACAGACTCCGCAGGGAGAACTGCTTCTGGTTGCGCATCAGCGCCAAAGTAATCAGACCCTTTGGTTTGTGCTTGCCGCAGCAGGTGCAGCATTTTTACTGCTGTTTGGTCTGATCCCGATGCGACTGCTTGAACGCAGACTGCGGCAACAGCAGCAAGAATTGATTGAGCAAGTGCAACACAGCCTGAACCAACAACAATTTGATCAGTCCCTGACAATTCCTGGCAGTCTGCGTTCGCTCGGGCATCCAGTGCAATTGCTGTTGCAATACTGCCGCGAACAACAGCAGCAACTGTCAAAAACCAAAGCGGAATGTGCCGTACTGCAACAAGAATTAGACGACAAAATCCTGCAGCGCACAGAAGCACTCGCCAGTGCCAAAGTCAGTGCAGAGCGCGCCAATGAGGCAAAATCGACTTTTCTGGCCACCATGAGCCACGAGATCCGAACCCCGATGAACGGCGTGATCGGCACCGTCGATTTACTGCGAAATACCATGCTCAACAGCAATCAGTTCCGGCTTACCAATACCATCCGGGAATCTGCTTTCGCTTTGCTGCGGATCCTCGATGACATTCTGGATTTTTCGAAAATCGAAGCCGGAAAAATGGAAATCGAGCAGATCCCGATGTCATTAAATGAAGTCGTAGAGGCGGTCGCACAGGTCATGTTTACTGTGGCGCTGCAACGACAGATCCAGCTCAGTATCTTTGTCGACCCAGCGATCCCGGAAAGCCTGAGCGGCGACCCGGTCCGTTTGCGCCAGATTTTGTATAACCTGACCGGCAACGCGATCAAATTTACTGAAACACAACCCGGCCAGCAGGGCAAAGTACAGATCCGGGCTGAACTGGTAGATAACAATCTGGAGTTTTGCCAAATCCGGATCTCGGTGACAGATAACGGTAAAGGCATGACGCCCCGTCAGCTCAACCAGTTATTTCAGCCATTTTTACAAGCAGAAGGCTCGATTACCCGTAAATACGGTGGCACCGGGCTCGGTCTGTCGATTTGCCAGCATCTGACAGAACTGATGTTTGGCCGGATTGAAGTCCACAGTGACATCGGTAAAGGCAGTGAGTTCATCGTAGTGTTGCCGATGCGCCATGCCGAAGAGCCAGTTAGTTTGCTTCAGCCGGAGTTAAATCAACAGCAGGTTGCGGTTTGTACTGACAATCCGGAAACGTTAGAGCTGCTGAACCGCTACCTCAGCGCTTTTGGTGCAAAACCAGTGCGCGTAGCGTTGCATCAATTGTGGGATGCTCAGGCCGACCTGCGTATCCTTGACTGCAGCGAAATGAGCGAAACAGAAATAACGGCGATCCCTGCGACATTCACAGCACCGGTCTTACTGCTTGCTGGCGCTGAGTCGGCGCTGCGCAGCGTCCCAGCCGGGTGTCAGTTACTTGAAATGAACCCGCTGTGTCGCAGTAGTCTTACGACTGCGCTACTTAAACTGCAAGGTTCTCAGTCAGACAGCCCTACTCTTGTCTACCCGGGTTTGTCGGGGGCATTACAAGGCATGGACACTGGCATCGAAGCGCCTTTGTTGTTGCTGGCTGAAGACAATCCGATGAATCAGAAAGTTCTGGTTGAACAGCTCCAGACGCTGGGGTATCGCGTTGAGGTCGCTGATGATGGCCAAATCGCATTGGATAAATGGCGGCAATACCGCTATCCCCTGCTGCTGACCGATTTACACATGCCCAATTTGAGCGGCTACGATTTGGCCCGTGCCATCCGCAAAGAAGCAGCACAATATGATGACGAAGACATTGTGTTCACCCGCATTGTTGCCATCACCGCCAACGCATTAAAAGGCGAAGCACAGAAATGTTTCAGTGTCGGTATGGATGATTACCTGACCAAACCGGTAGAACTGGTCAAATTGAACGAGGTACTGCAACGCTGGCTGCCACGCAACACGACAAGCGACAAGGTGATCACAGAGCCGCAGGAAACGACGCCAGATGCAGCAGACGTCAGTCCAATCTGTTTTACCACTATTGCTAATTTTCTTGGTCCCGATCCGCAAAAACATCAGGAATATCTGAATTATTTTGTCACCCATGCTGCCGACTTGCTGACCCAGCTGCAACAGGCTGTGACGCATCAGGATAGCGCGCAATGCCGCAGTCTGGCACACCAGCTGAAATCTATGGCGAAAAGTGTCGGTGCTTTGAGTCTGTCGGAATTAGCTTTGCTGCTGGAACAAAAAACTGAACAGGATAACGCAGGCACTGTGTGGCAAGAATCAGAACAACTTAGTGTGGAGCTGGAGCAAAGCTTTTTGCAGGTGACCGCTTATGTCCGCGACCGTTATAAACCCTGAGCAGGGTCTATAACGGCGAGACCTGAGGATTAGTTTGCAGAAGTATCCAGTGGTGGGAAAGACTTCACCAACTGGTCAAGTGCCTGCATTTGCTGCAGATAATCTTCTAGTTTGGCCAATGGCAAGGCACAGGGCCCATCACATTTTGCCTGATTTGGATCCGGATGCGCTTCGATAAACAACCCAGCTAAACCCAATGCCATGCCGGAGCGAGCCAGTTGCGCAGCTTGCGCCCGGCGCCCGTCGGCAGAATCAGTTCGGCCACCCGGCTTTTGTAACGCATGGGTCGCATCAAAAATCACCGGGCCATATTGTTTCATTTCGTCCATGCCCAGCATATCAACCACCAGGTTGTTATAGCCAAAACAGGAACCGCGTTCGCACAGAATCACTTTGTCGTTGCCGGCTTCAGTAAACTTACTGATGATATGGCGCATTTCGTGCGGCGCCAGAAACTGCGGTTTTTTCACGTTAATCACAGCGCCGGTGTTGGCCATCGCCACCACTAAATCAGTCTGGCGTGCGAGGAATGCCGGCAGCTGGATCACGTCGACCACTTCAGCAACGGGTGCGGCCTGATAAGGTTCATGCACATCGGTGATCAGCGGAATGTTAAAAGTGCGCTTAATTTCTTCAAAAATCCGCAAGCCCTCTTCCAGACCG
>Ga0209812_10000479_pt1 | contig 36344 bp, 32 predicted proteins | sample JI71714BDNA_FD_187502 | JGI IMG/M metagenome (GOLD analysis project Ga0209812, IMG submission 187502) | Wastewater effluent complex algal communities from Wisconsin, to seasonally profile nutrient transformation and Carbon sequestration -... | ecosystem: Engineered > WWTP > Effluent > Algae...
GTATCACTCAGCGTCATTGCAGGAGCAACAGTGATTGAATCTCCTGTATGAACCCCCATTGGGTCTAAATTCTCTACAGTACAAATAATAACCACATTGTCATTAATATCTCTGAGTAGTTCTAATTCATACTCTTTCCAACCCAATACGGCTTTTTCAACTAAAACTTCATGAATGGGTGAGGCTTTTAACCCTTTTTCTAAAGCTGCATCTAAATCCTCTTTGCCATGAACAAATCCTCCACCGGTTCCGCCTAAAGTAAAAGAAGGGCGAATGACTAATGGAAAACCAATTTCTTGGGCAAATTCTTTTCCTTCTAAAAAACTATTGGCCACACGGCTAGGCGCCACTGCCATACCAATCTTAACCATCAGTTGACGAAATTGCTCTCTGTCTTCCGCAGTATCAATCGCAGCAACATCTACACCAATTAAACGGCAATTGTATTTTTCCCAAATGCCTAATTCGTCGGCTTCTTTACAAAGATTCAGGGCTGTTTGTCCTCCCATAGTAGGTAAAACAGCATCTATATTATTTTCTTGTAATATTTGTTCAATGCTCTCTACATTCAGCGGAAGTAGGTAAACTCGGTCTGCCATCATGGGGTCTGTCATAATGGTGGCGGGATTACTGTTAATAAGTATTACTTTTATGCCCTCCTCGCGGAGACTTCTGGCTGCCTGAGAGCCCGAATAGTCAAATTCACAAGCTTGTCCAATAATAATAGGACCTGAACCTATTATGAGTACCGATTTGATTGATTGATCTTTAGGCATAGTAGTTGTAGAGATAAATTGTGCAAATGTAAGGCTGCTACATTAAAAGTGGCTAAAAAATAACTCGAATTCAAATTTAAATTTAAATAATAGTAATGGCAGTATTAAAAGAAGGAAGTAAGGCTCCAGCATTTAAAGCGCCCGACCAAAACGGGAATATGGTTTCGTTATCAGATTTTAAAGGAAAAAAACTGATTCTTTATTTTTACCCTAAAGACGACACACCAGGCTGTACTTCACAAGCATGCAATTTAAAAGACAATTATAGTGCATTAATTAAAAAAGGATTCCAAGTGGTAGGTGTAAGTGTTGATAGTGTAAAAAGCCACAAAAAATTCGAAGAAAAATATGAACTCCCCTTCCCTTTAATTTCTGATGAAGAAAAGAAAATTGTAGACAAATACAATTTATGGGGAGAGAAAAAGTTCATGGGACGTACCTATATGGGAACTACCCGAACTACTTTTTTAATTGATGAAACAGGTGTAATTCGTAAAATTATTGCTAAGCCAGATACCAAAAATCATACTGAAGAAGTTTTGGAAGCCTGGGCCAGCATTTAATGAAAATATTTTTAATATAGCCAATAAAGTGGCTTTTTCTGCGTTAAAGGCATGGAAAAACATGCTTTTTAATGCCCAAAAAGAAAGAGCCACTAAAGCAAATACATTTGTTTATGGTACCCCCGCAAATACCATTAGACGACAACAGGCGTTTGAAGGAGCTTTATCGATATGAAGTACTAGATACTTCATATGAGGATGAGTTTAATGATGTGGTACAATTGGCGGCAACAATATGTAAAACTCCCATTGCATTAATTTCACTAATTGATGCCAATAGACAATGGTTTAAAGCAAGGTATGGTTTAGACATGAAGGAATTTCCAAGAGATATTTCTTTTTGTGGTCATACCATTACTTCTAATACAGCCATATTCGAAATTACCGATGCTACTCAAGATGAGAGATTTATAGACAATCCCTTAGTGATTGGCGAGCCCTATATTCGTTTTTATACAGGAGTACCATTAATTAATTCGAATGGCTTTAAAGTTGGAACCATTTCTGTAATGGATACAAAGCCGGGCGAGCTAAACGAAGAGCAAATTTTCACTTTGCAAACTTTAGCCCGACAAGTCGTGAAATTGCTTGATCAAAATTTGTTGAATAAACAGCTAGAGCAGCAGCAAGAAAAATTGCAGCAACAAATGGAAATGCAGAATAGAATTCTGTCTATTATTGCGCACGACGTTAGAAATCCAATAGGTGCTGTAAAATCTATTATTGAGTTGAATGCGCGAAAAATTCTTAGCCAACACGATTCAGTTGAGCTAATGAATATGGCTGGTAAACAAATTGATGGAACAGTTGAATTGCTCAACAACCTGGTAGACTGGGGTTCTATGCAAATGCGTGGCCAAGGTTTTGAAAAAGAGAAAGTACATATGCGAACATTAGTGAGTAATATGTTCAAGAGCTTTGAAGTAATGGCGTCATTAAAGTCTAATATAATGGTTAATTTGGTTGATGAAGATTTGTTTATCAAATCTGAAATTAATTCAATGCGATTTATTCTTCGCAACCTCATCAGCAATGCCAATAAATTTACTAAAGAGGGAGTTATCACTGTATACGCACATAAAGAAGACAAAGAAATTATGCTTTCTGTTAGTGATACAGGAGTTGGAATGACAGAAGAAGTGAAAGCCAAACTATTTGATGGGGAGCACTATCAAAGTACAACAGGAACAGGCGACGAAAAGGGTTCTGGACTTGGGTTGATTCTTACAAAAGACTTTATACATATGTTGGGCGGTTCCATAAAAGTGGAGAGTACCATCGACAAAGGAACTTCTGTATACTTATATTTTAACGACTAACTAAAAATAGTATAGACCAACCAACTCATACTATAGGCCAATACAGTCATGTAGATTAACTGAATGGTTGGCCATTTCCAAGATTTCGTTTCTCTTTTTACTACTGCTAAAGTGCTCATACACTGCATAGCTAATACATAAAATACCATTAAAGATAATCCCGTAGCAAGGGTATAAACTTGCTCGCCATTTGCATGGGTAGCAGCCTGTAGTTTTTCTCTTAAGCTTTGATCGTCCTCTTCATCTACGCTATATAAAGTAGCCATAGTTCCGACAAATACTTCTCTGGCTGCGAATGAAGTAATTAAAGCAATTCCAATTTTCCAATCATATCCCAAAGGAGAAATTGCTGGCTCAATACTCTTACCTAATAATCCTGCATAGGAGTTTGCTAATTTTTCGGTTGATAATTGTTTTTGTAGTGAATCAGCAGCTGCAGGGTTTGCTGCTATTAAGGCTGAATATTTTGCTTCCGTATTTTCTATTCGATTGCCTGGTCCAAATGAACTTAGAAACCAAAGCAATAAACTAATAACCATAATTACTTTACCGGCATCTGTAACAAAAATTCGAGCTTTTTCAATCATGGTAATACCTGCATTTTTCCAACGAGGGGCTCTGTACATGGGTAACTCTAGAATGAAAAAACTCTTTTCTTTAATATTTATAAAGAATTTCATTACGTAACTAACCAATAATGCCATAATGGTTCCAAGAAGATATAATGCCATCATGACTAATCCTTGTAAACTTAGAAAACCGAGGTAATATTTTTCTTCTATAACCAACGCAATTAATATGGTATAAACAGGCAGTCGAGCGCTGCAACTCATTAAAGGCGTAATCAAAATGGTGAGCAGCCGTTCTTTTTTATTTTCAATATTTCTTGCTCCCATGATTGCAGGAACAGCACAAGCAAAGCTGCTGATCATAGGCATAACACTTTTACCATTTAATCCTACTTTTCGCATTAGTTTGTCGCTTAAAAAACTAATACGAGCCATATAACCGGTGTCTTCCAGAACAGTAATTAGTCCAAATAAAATCATGATTTGTGGAACAAAAACTAAAATCCCACTTAAGCCAGCCACAAAACCATTGATTAATAAATTACTCCACCATGCTTCTGGTAAATTATTAGACAACCAACCTGCTAATGCTGCAAAGCTCCATTCAATACCATCCATTGGATAAGTAGCCAACCAAAATATACTCTGAAACAAAAGGAATAAAACGGAAAATAAAATTAAATACCCCCAGGTTTTATGCATTAAAATATTATCAAGCTTTTCAGTAAACAGCTTTTTTTCAAGTGGCCCTGTTTCTAAAACATTCTTTTGCATTATTTGTCGAATGCGCGTATACCGCTGCATTATTTCTTCGGCCTGGGTCTTCGTGGTATTAAAATTGTATTCAACTACAATGCTGTTTAATATAGCATGCTCTTGGTTATTGCTTAAAAGTTCGTCGTGATTGATTAATTGATGAATACAAGCATATTCGCTCCAAGTTGGGAAAGCCTGTCTCACTTTAGCAACAGCTTCTGGTGCTAAACTTGCAGTATCCATAAAATCTCGAAGTTTTGCAGTGGCATCGGGCTGCATCTTCGAAATCACTTTTTTTAATTCATTTAATCCTTTATTTTTTCTAGGATTCACAGCAACTACTGGTATACCTAAGTCTGCTTCTAAACCACTTATATCAATTTTGATATCTTTTTTTGCAGCTAAGTCATTCATGGTTAAAGCCATGACAACTGGGATTTTTAAATCGATAATTTGAGAACAGAATAATAAATTTCTCTTGAGATTACTAGCATCTGCTACCAAAACAATTAAGTCTGCTTTAATTTCTGCATCAGCTCCCATTAGCACTTTATATGCAACCCACTCATCTGCTCTTCTTGGATATAAACTGTATGTGCCAGGCAAATCAATTAATTCTGCCTGTAGATTGTCTTCTAAAGTAAATAAGCCAGTCTTTTTGTCGACTGTTACACCGGGGAAATTACCAACATGCTGATTTAAACCAGTAAAAGCATTGAATAAAGAGCTTTTACCGCTGTTGGGATTCCCAACCAATGCTATATGGAGTGTTTTATTTGCCAAGGTTGCAAAAGTAGGTGCGCAAATCCGCAGTTGGTTACGAGATTGGGAACAGAATTTGTAATTGATTACGTTACTATTACAATTATCTACTTGCTGCTACTTACTTTTGCAGTATAAAGTGCTAAATATGAAAAAATGGATGGTTGTTCTACTAGTCTTGCCAATTATAGCAGAAGCTCAAAGTAAGCGTAAACTAAGAATTGCTGCAGAAAAAGAACAGATACTTACTCAAAACAACTTACAAAAGCATGTTCAATATTTAGCGGATGATAAACTAGAAGGTAGAAGAACGGGAACTGCAGGCGAAAAATTGGCAATGGACTACCTTGTTCAACAATATCAATTATTAGGAATTGAGCCAAAAGGTGCAACAGGGTACGTACAAGAGTTTGACATAAACGAAGGGCTTCAAATTGAGGCTAGTACTTTTTTAAAAGCCAACGGGAAACAATTGACATTAAATGAAGACTACTTTCCTTTAGCTTTTAGTGCTAACGCAACCATAAAAGGCTCTCCAGCAATTGCTCTATCAGAAGCCAATCAGCCTTGGTTTAAAGATTTGAAAGAAATATTAGAAGAAAATAAAAACAATCCTCATTTTGATATTGAGGAAGCTATTAAAAAGATAGCCAAAGAAGCTGCTGCTAAGAAAGCAACTGCCATTCTGTTATATAATAGTTCTACGATAGTAGATAATGTTCAATTCAATAAAAACGATAAGTCTACTTCATTACCCTTACCAATCATATTTGTTTCAAAAAAAGGGATGCAACAATATTTTACAGATGCAGCAGCAACTATTCAATTCGAGCTCTCTGTTGCATTGAGTAATAAAGTTCGTAAAGCAAGAAATGTGATTGCTTTTATTAATAACAATGCCCCGAATACGGTAATACTTGGTGCACACTATGATCATTTGGGTTATGGTGAAGACAAGAATGCCTTAGATGCAGTAAATGAAGTGCACAATGGTGCAGACGATAATGCAAGTGGAACTGCAGCTTTACTTGAATTGGCTAGGAAATTAAAAAAGCAATCACCTAAATCAAATAATTATTTATTAATGCATTTTTCAGGGGAAGAATTGGGGTTAATGGGTAGCAAGTATTGGCTTGACAACCCAACCACTACCATATCTTCTAATTATATGATTAATATGGATATGGTGGGTAGATATGATACTGCAAGAAAATTAACCATTGGTGGATATGGAACTTCTCCAGATTGGGGTAATACCATTCCTACCTTAGCCAAAAATATCGCTTATAAAATTGATAGCGCTGGTACAGGTCCGAGTGATCATGCAAGCTTTTATAGGAAAGATATTCCTGTATTATTTTTCTTCACTGGTAGTCATCCAGACTACCATAAAGCAACAGATGATTGGGATAAAATTAATTATACAGGCATTAATGATATCGTAAACTTGGTTTACAATATTATTGCTACAACGGATAACAAAGGGAAAATCGCATTCACTAAAACACGTGAGCAACAAATGGGTAGAAGTACTCGTTTTACTGTGAGTTTGGGTGTGATACCCGATTATGGATTTACGGGTACAGGAATGAGAATAGATGGTGCTAGTGCTGGTAAGTTAGCAGAAAAACTGGGGTTGAAAGCAGGCGATATTTTATTGCAATTAGGAGATTACAAGTTTGTGGATGTAAACAGTTATATGCAATCCCTATCTAAGTTTAAGAAAGGTGATAAATCTAAATTGATTTATAAAAGAGGAACAGAAGAAATTACAGTTGAACTGGAGTTTTAAATTTAAATATGAAGCTTCGTCTAGATGTTGATGAATTAAACGATGATTTTTTTGAAGAAACACGGCTATTAGGAATAACCGCTACTTTAAAAAATTACCAGTTTTGCATGCAGTTAAACACCAATTTGGGTTATGATTTCAGATTGAACCCAGAGATTGAAATACACTTACGTAGAAAAGAGAGAAGCTATTACTTCTCTATTTATCAGTACAAAGAAGTGAATTCACCACTTACACATTATTTGTATCAGAATCAATTTGATGGTGAGTACTTATTGCCAGAATTTAAGCATATGGATTTCATCTGGTTGATGAAGTATGATTTAGTAGACGATGATAAATGTAATTGGATCAAACAGACTGTTCGAAATTTAAGCGGTGTTCAATTGGTTGCTGAGTTAACCAATGAGCAAATCAAAAACAAAGGGAATATGGTCTTTTAGATAATTTAAAGCGCAACCATAATTCTTTTCTCATTTACTTCGGTTAGTTTTCCAATAGGAGCAATATGATTGCTCAGCCCATTTTGAATTAAAATATCTTTAACCTCCTCAACAGCAGAAGGATCAACAGATATTAATAGCCCTCCATTTGTTTGGGGGTCAGGTAGTATAGAAAAGGCTTCCATCACATCTACCCCTTTTTCAAAACCTACTTGTTTACTATAGGCATTCCAGTTGCGATAAGTTGCATCAGGTACAAGTCTTTTTGCCAAGTATTGTTTAGCTGAATTAATTACTGGTACTTGACTGTAATTAATTATGGCACCAGTATTACTGCCTTCTACCATTTCCATTAAATGCCCAATTAATCCAAACCCAGTCACATCGGTCATTGCATGAACACCTTTTACTGCTCCTAAAAGTTGACCTGCTTTATTTAATTGATTTAGTTGATGTATGAGAATGGGTAAATCTTGTTCTTCTAATTGACCTCTTTTTTGAGCAGTAGAAAGGATGCCAACGCCAAGTGGTTTTGTCAAGAAAAGCAAATCGCCTATTTGCCCAGTATTATTTTTCTTCAAATGTTTAATAGAAACAATACCGTTTACTGACAAGCCAAAAATGGGTTCTGTGGTATCAACACTATGCCCACCAGCCAAAGGAATTCCCGCTTCTTCACAAATGCTTCTTCCACCTTCTATGACTCTTCTTGCAATTTCAGGAGAAAGTTTATCTACTGGCCAGCCTAAAATGGCCAATGCCATAATTGGCTTACCGCCCATTGCGTATACATCGCTAATTGCATTGGCTGCGGCAATTCTGCCAAATTGATATGGATCGTCTACAATTGGAACAAAAAAATCAGTGGTACTAATTAATGCTGTTCCGTCACCTAAATCAAATACGGCGGCATCATCTTTACTACTATTGCCAACCAATAGCTCTTTAAAAATACTTGGGGAAATTTCAGATTGAAGAATGCTGTCTAAAACCGCAGGGGCAATTTTACATCCACAGCCTGCTCCATGCGAAAATTGGGTTAATTGTATTGCTGACATTCATCAAATTTGGTCAAAATTAACTCCAAAAAAATAGAAAAGGATAAAAATGAAGAAAGCTGCATTTTGAGCTAGCAGCTTTCTATCCCCCAATTGTACATTTAATAATAGAGTAAAGTTGATTTTAATTTGTGTACTAGTTGTAGAAATTTCATCAAACCCCCCATTTCTTTCACGAAACCCCCCATTTCTTTTGTTAAGGCCTCTTTTATTTTTAAATGCGCCATTTATATTAAATTGTTCTTTAATTAATGATTTGGATGAAGCAATTGTTGTTTACGGTTTTAATAACGCTACTAATTGGGCAGATTAATGCTCAATATCCTTATACCCAAAAATTTACTTTTCCTGCGCAGTTGCCCACACAAGTTATTTATGATATGTTATCAGACAATAAAGGGTATATATGGGTAGCAACCGATAAAGGTTTATTTAGATTTAATGGGAGAGCGTTTGTAAAAATTCCTTTTGATAATACCAGTATGCAGTCTGTAAGCTATTTACAAAAAGATCCAGAAGGAAATATATGGTGTATGAATTTTTATAAAGAATTGTTCACTATTAAAAATGATACCCTTCGCAACTATTATTTTAATGATAAACGGATTGTTAACGAATCAGTAATAGTTAATTATGTAGCAACCAAGAAACATATTTGGCTTGCATCTTTAGAAAATTTATACCAAATAGACAAAGCCACAGGTAAAACAATTAAAAGAATTTACTCTCCGGAATATTTAGGCATTTCTTCCATTGTAAAGAATGGGGAGGAAGTTGTTGCTTATGGTGCAAAAGGTTGGATTTTTAAATACCCAGCAGAAAAAGAGGAATGGATTAAAACTCCTTTCAAGTACAATGATACAAGAATGATGTCTTCGGGTAAGTATATTTATGGTGCACAAATTGGTAAAATGAGGTTACCCGCATTTACCGTTCAAAAAGGGAAAGTTAAATTAACCAAGCCATTTAATATTCCTGAAGATATATTGGTGTTTCATTTTGCTTCCACTTCAGAAAACGAGCATTGGATTTGTACACAAACTGGTGCGTACTTATGGAATGTTGAAACTGGAAATACCCGATTGATTTTTCCAAATGAAAGCATTACTGATATTGTTAGAGATTATCAAGGAAATTATTGGATAAGTACTTTAGACAATGGTCTTTTTGTATGTCCATCACTTAATAATAAACTGTATTCTATAAATCCTGGGTCTGGTTTTGACAACTTAGCTAAAGTAACTACAATTAATAAAGACACTGTAGTTGTTGGTAGCACTAAGGGATTGTTAACCACTTTTAATATTCAAAATGAAAACAAGTTGCATTATAAATTACCCATTGCAACAGAAATACAATTTATAACTTATGACTCTGTAGATAAAGTCATATTTACGAATAGAGGAATCATCAATCTGCAATCGCCCAATCCTATTTTAGTAGAGGATTATGGTAAAAGTGTTATAAGAGATTTTCGGAAAAATCTTATTGTGGCTTCTTATAATCGAACTTATGTATTAAATAATCCACTTGGTAGTCATCTAAATGAAACTCCAGATACAACTGGCATTCCTCTATATAGTCACTACATGAAAAATAATATTTTCAGACCAGGATTAAGGATTCCAGTATTTAGAAATGCAAGAAGCACCAATATTCTTCTTTCAAAAACAAAAAAATATTTTTGGATTGCTTATTACGATGACTTGTATCGGTATTGTTTTAGCGATAGCACTTTTGTAGTAAGGAAAAATAATAACCAGAAACTAATCGCTAGAGCACTATATGAAACAAATGATCATTATTTATTAGCGGGAACTTCCAACGAAGGATTATATGTTATTCAAAATGATAAAGTAATTAAACGATTTCATGTTGGAAACGGATTAAAAAGCAATAATGTAAAAAGCATAAAAGAGCGAAACGGGAAAATATGGGTGAATACTGATGAGTCGTTGCAAATCATCGATTTAAAGTCAGGGATTATTACTAATTTATTGGATGAATATGGTTTGGGCGGATTAACAGTGAATGATTTTTCATTACACCCCGAAAAACTGTTATTAGCCACTACATCTGGTTTGGTTATAAATGATTATAGGGGTAAGCCAGTAAATGAAATCATTAATTTCCCCTCTATCAAAGCGCTTTCTAATGGTTTAGAATTAAGTATAAATTCAAGTCTTTCTGCTGATAAAAATAATATCAGTTTCTTTTTTGATGCAATACAATATAAGTCTCCAACTAATTTGAATTATCGCTATAAGTTGGTTGGATTAGATACGGCATGGAAAGTATTGAGTTATAATATCGGAACACTTAATTTTTATAGATTATCTCCAGGTAATTATGATCTAAAAATTCAAGCATATGATATTAATGGGATTTACGAGAGTGAATTGAAATCCTTTTCTTTTAAAGTTTTAAGACCATTTTGGCAACAATGGTGGTTCATTCTACTCATAACTGGAATTTCTTTAGGCATTGGATATATCTTTCTAAAATTTTGGTCTAAAAGATTAATGTTAAGGCAAGGATTAAAGGAGCGGCTTTTTAAAAGCCAACTAGTGGCTATTCGTTCTCAAATGAATCCTCATTTTATTTACAATGTTTTAAATACGGTACAAGGATTATTATATGATAATAGAAAAACCGAAGTAGGAAATCTGTTAGGCAATTTTAGCGATTTAATGCGTAAAACGCTTCAGTCAAGCGATAAACAACTACAATCTTTGCGAGAGGAGATTGAAAATCTTACGCTTTATCTTGAACTAGAGAAAGCAAGATTTGATAAAGATTTTGAATATAAAATCGAAATTAATCTTCAGGATGATGTAGCCGATTTAATTATTCCTTCTATGTTATTGCAACCGTTTGCTGAAAATGCTGTTAAACACGGTTTAATGCATAAGGCTGGCAAAAAAGAATTAACCATTAAGTTCATTCAATCTTCGGATGGTCTAGATGTATACATCGAGGATAATGGAATTGGAAGAAAACAATCAATGCAAATAAATCAAAGAAATAAAAATAAGCCACAAAGTTTTGCCACCAAGGCCATTGCGGAACGAATTGAGCTTTTCAATAGATTGTATAAACTTGAAATCACGAATGATGTTTTTGATCGCTTTGATGAATTAAATAATTCTACGGGTACAGCTATCCATTTGTTTATCCCTAAATACGATAAGGAGCGAATTAACTTATAAAATAACTATTTTACAAGAGATTAACTTCATAATACAGGATGGAAACCATAAAAGCAATTATAGTAGATGATGAACCCAATGCTAAAAAAGCGTTGAGAGGTTTGTTATCTGAAAATTTTGAAGAAGTAGAAATTGTTGCAGATTGTAGCGATGTGCCAGATGCGGTTAAAACAATCAATAAATACAAACCAGATTTAGTTTTTTTAGACATTGATATGCCTGGTTATAGTGGTTTTGAATTGCTAGACTTTTTTGATCAGCAACAGATTGGGTTTAAAATTATTTTTGTCACCGCTTACAGTGAGTATTCTTTAAAAGCATTTGAAAGTTCTGCAGTAGATTATATCTTAAAGCCCGTTAGATTAGAGCATATGCGCAGAGCACTGAAGAAAATTAATTTTCAAACTTCTAATCAAATCCAGTATAAAGTTTTGCGAGATAATTTATCTCAACAACATGATAAAAAAGTAGTACTACAAACAGCTGAAACCATTTATGTAGTTAATCAAGATGATATTGTTTTTATACAAGCAGAAGGTAGTTACACTAAAATTGTAACAGTAACCCATGGGGTATTAACCTTAACAAAAAAGCTATTAGACTTTGAATATTTAGAGACGGATGGTCCTTTTTTTCGGACACATCGAAGCTTTATTGTTAACCTGAATCATATCAAAAAAATTGATAAAAAAGAATTTGTGTTAGTCATGAGTAATGAGTCTCAAGTACATTTGTCGCAAGATAAAAAGGCAGCTTTAATAGAAAGATTTACTTCAAAAATTATATAATCCATTCTACAGTGCCATGTTTAAACTGATGTTGAATTCCAGCAGTTGCAAGTAAGTCTCCAAATTGATTAACCCCATCAATACAGTAGGTTGCAGTTATACTACCTGTTTTGAGTTTAACTAATTGTTCCTTCTTGTATAAAACTTCATGGTATTGGGCCAATAATTTTTCTGGTCCATCAGGTTCTAATAGTTGATGGTATCTATTGTTAAGATGAATGCAAAGTGCTTTTGCTAGCTCTATTGGATGATATATTTTACCTGTTATCTGTTTTAAGGACACGGCTTTCTGCATAACCCCTTCAAAATGGGTTTGATTAATATTCATTCCAATACCTGCAATGGCATAGGTCCAAATGCCTCCACTAATTTGATTTTCTATTAAAATCCCTCCTGCCTTTCTGTCACCCCAATAAATATCATTGGGCCATTTTATCGTTAATTCTGAGGGGATATAGGTAGATAATAAATCCCAACTAGCTAATGCAATTGCAGCACTTAAAGCAAATTGGTGTCCTATATGGAGAGTGGAAACATTTAAAATGACCGATAAAAGAAGGTTTTGACCAGATTCAGACTCCCATTTTTTACCCATTTGACCCTTTCCTGCGGTTTGTAAATCGGCAAAAAATGCGGCACCATGCTCGGCCAATTTAGCTTGTAACTGTTCCATGGCATAAATGTTGGTACTGTTTACCCTATTAAGGTGGGTGAACGGTGTTCCAATAACAGTTTTAACAGCTGAACCTGCCAAAGAATTACTATTTTTGACGAAGTTAACATGAAAATTATTCATTAAAACACCTATCATTTTTGGAACCACTTTCACTATTGAAAACCCGCGAGAAAACCACAGTCACCAGACTGAACAAAAACTCCAAGATATTTAAGACTATTATTCAAGCCATACTCGATAGAAAAGGGGAGAATATTATTAGTTTAGACCTCAGAAAAATACCAGAAGCATCTGCAGACTTTTTTATTGTTTGCGAAGCTACCAGCACTACGCAAATTAAGGCCATAGCAGATTATGTTGAAGATCAGCTTAAGCAGATTTGTGGTGAAAAGCCCTATAGACACGAGGGAAAACAAGCAGCCCAATGGGTATTGATTGACTACATCAATGTGGTGGTTCATGTAATGCACCCTGAGGCAAGAAATTTTTATAAACTAGAAGAAATGTGGAGCGATGCCGTTTCGCAAATGCATGAGTCTTGAACTTAACAAAACTTTTAAAGGACTCAAACATTATTATATATCACGCAAGAAGCTATGTCACAGAACAACCCGTTACCGAAAATAAACCCTGAGAAAGGAGATGGTCAGAAGAAAGGCCCAAAGTTTACCATTTATTGGATTTACGCAATTATTGCAATTGTTCTTTTATCCATGCAATTTCTAAGGATGTCACCTGATTTGGCTCCAACCAGTCAACAGGAATACTTTGACCAAATGTTGATTCCTGGAGATGTTCAAAAAATTGATATCGTAAAAAACAAGGAAAGGGTTCGAGTTTATATTAAGCCGGATCGCTTGTCTAAGGACTTTTACATAACTAAATTTAAAAAAGACTTAAGTAAAGAGAAGGGGAAAGTACAAAATGTCCCGTTGTTTGAATTTGAGTTAACTGGAGACGTAAAGAACTTTAAAGACGATCTTAAAGAAATTTATGCAGCTCACCCTGAATTAGCTCGTGTTCCAGAAAAAGCGGTAACCGATGCTGAATGGACTGGCCCAATTTTCAATACCATACTTTCTTTACTATTCATTATTGGCGCATGGGTACTACTAATGCGTAAAATGGGTGGTGGTGGCCCAGGTGGCGGTGGTCCTGGTGGCATTTTTAATATTGGTAAGTCAAAAGCGACTTTATTTGATAAAGGGGCAAAAGTAAATATCACATTTGCAGATGTTGCAGGATTGGATGAGGCCAAGGTGGAAGTAATGGAAATTGTAGATTTCTTAAAGCAACCCAAAAAATACACTTCATTAGGTGGAAAAATACCTAAAGGGGCTTTATTAGTAGGTCCTCCAGGAACTGGTAAAACATTGTTGGCTAAAGCAATGGCAGGTGAAGCCCAGGTACCATTCTTTAGTTTAAGTGGATCAGATTTTGTTGAAATGTTTGTGGGTGTTGGAGCTAGTAGGGTAAGAGATTTATTTAAACAAGCTAGAGAGAAAGCACCTTGTATTATTTTCATTGATGAAATTGATGCCATCGGTAGAGCTAGAGGTAGAAATGCCATCATGAGTAATGATGAAAGGGAAAACACATTGAATCAGCTATTGGTAGAAATGGATGGATTTGGAGGAGATACTGGAATCATTATTCTAGCAGCTACCAACAGGCCAGATGTATTAGATAGTGCTTTGTTACGTCCAGGTCGTTTTGATCGTCAAATTTCTATAGATAAGCCAGATGTAAAGGGCCGTGAAGCTATCTTGAAAGTTCACTTAGGTCCAATTAAAGTATCTGAGACCTTAGATCTACACAAACTAGCAGAGCAAACACCAGGTTTTGCTGGAGCAGATATTGCCAACGTTTGTAATGAAGCTGCATTAATAGCAGCACGTAAGGGTAAGGAAGCGGTTGATATGAGCGACTTCCAAGATGCAATTGATAGAGTAATTGGTGGTTTAGAGAAAAAGAATAAAATCATTGCTCCACACGAAAAATCAATCATTGCCTACCACGAAGCAGGACACGCAGTTTGCGGATGGTTTTTAGAACATGCATATCCATTGTTAAAAGTTACGATTGTTCCAAGAGGAACAGCAGCATTGGGTTATGCGCAGTATACACCAACTGAACAATATTTATACAATACCGATCAGTTAATGGATCAAATTTGTATGACTTTAGGCGGAAGGGCTGCAGAAGAAATTTTCTTTGGTAAAATATCAACTGGTGCTGCCAACGATTTGCAACAAATTACCAGAATTGCATACAGCATGGTAACCGCCTACGGTATGAATAAGAAAGTGGGTAATGTTAGCTTTTATGATCCAACCCAGGAAAATACTTTCACCAAACCTTATAGTGAAGAAACAGGAAAAATTATAGATGAAGAAGTTAGGGGGATCATAGACGAAGCGTATCAAAGAACCCTGAATTTGTTAACAGAGAAAAGAGGGGAAGTAGAGAAGTTAGCGAAGGAATTGTTAGAGAAAGAAGTACTTCATAAAAGCGATGTAGAAACCTTAATTGGGAAACGTCCATTTGAAGAAAAAAGGTTACTAGAAATAGAAGCAGAAAATATTGCTGCGGCAGAAAAATTGGCTGCTGAACAACATCCTGATACAAATGCATAATGTCAACAACAAGAGATAAAATTTTAAAAAAAATAAAACAGGCACTTGTAACCAAAGTGCCTGTTCCCTTTTTGACCAATGCCAATAACGCTGAATTATTTCAACCTTCTATAAAAGAGTTGGAAATAGAGTTTGCCGAACACTTTACTGGCTTACAAGGGAAATTTTCTTTTTGTGCCAACAATCAAGAGTTAGCCGCACAATTGTTACAATTAATTGCAGCACGTAAATGGGAAAAAATTTTTTGCAAAGAAGTTGCTTTTTGTGACTTGTTAAAGGAAAATGGATTTGATCAAAGTTTTTCAACTGATATAGCCAGTTGTGATGTTTCAATTACAGGATGTGAATACTTGGTTGCAAGAACAGGTAGTATGATTTTAAGTAGTGCAACAGTAAGTGGTAGAACAACAAGTGTTTATGCACCTATACATATTTGCTTAGCTAAAACAAATCAGTTGGTTTACAGTATTGACCAAGCTTTGTTAGGTATGACTGAAAAGTATGGAACAAATATGCCTTCAATGATTAGTTTGGCTACAGGTCCTAGTAGAACAGCAGATATAGAAAAAACATTGGTGGTGGGCGTTCATGGACCAAAAGAAGTTTTTTGCTTTTTAACTGATGATTGATTAATATTAATATCATGGAATTAGCTTGCCGTAATTTATTTGTGTATGGTTCGCTTAGAAGCGGCTTCAATAACCCTGCATATACCTATATCAGTAAGTACTTTACCTTGTTGGGGAATGCTTATGTGAAAGGGAAACTGTATCAATTAACTGAATTTCCGGCTGGAGTACCTACGGATGAAAGTCATTTAATTAAAGGGGAATTATATACTATTAAAGTACCTACTGAATGTTCTTGGGCAATAGCACAATTAGACGATTATGAAGGGGTGCAAGCAGAAGAAGATGAAACTCCTCTGTATAAAAGAGTTTTGACAACTGTACAAATAAATGGGGTAGAAGAACAGGCTTGGATTTATTGGTACAATGGATCAGTGGAAGGAGGCGTATTGATAGAGGGTGGCGATTTACTAGCTTACCTGAAACAAAAAGGAATGTTATGATCAACCATATCAGTACTGATAATAAAATTTATTTTCTATCCGATTTTCATTTAGGAGCTCCCAATGCTGCTGCAAGTTTAATTAGAGAGAAAAAACTGGTTCAATTTTTAGATTCAATAAAAAATAATGCTGCAGGAATTTTTATTGTAGGGGATATTTTTGATTTTTGGTTTGAATATAAAAAATCGGTTCCCAAAGGCTATACAAGACTATTGGGGAAATTAGCAGAACTCAGTGATGCAGGCATACCAATCGTTGTTTTTACTGGCAACCATGATATGTGGATGAGTGGATATTTTGAATCAGAGTTGAATATCACAGTTTATCATGAACCCAAACCTTTTGTTTGGAATAATAAAAAAATATTGATTGGCCATGGTGATGGGTTAGGCCCAGGCGATCAAGGGTATAAGTTTTTAAAGAAAGTGTTCACTAACCCTTTTTGTAAATGGCTATTCAGAATACTTCATCCTGATTGGGGCATTGGGTTGGCCAATTATTTTAGTAGAAAAAGTAAAGAAAAGACAGGGTTATCCGATGACCACTTTTTAGGAGCAGACCAAGAATGGTTAATTGTATATAGTAAGGAAGTACTTGAAAAAGAACACTTTGATTTTTTTATTTTTGGACATCGCCATTATCCAATAGACTTTCCACTCACTAGCACAAGCAGGTATATTAATTTGGGTGATTGGATTAAGAATTTTACCTATGCTGAATTTGACGGCACCAATATGCAATTGAAAAAATTTGAATAATCATTGGCTTTATGGAACAATTTTTAGACAAAGAACTTTTAAACAATACCGTAAGAAGTTATTTAACTGTTTTGCTAGTAATATTGGCAATTCTAACTATTAAGCGGATTGTATCAAAGTATTTAGCTAAACTGATGTTTAGATTAGTTGGAAAAGCGGGTAAACATGTTGCCAGAGAGTCATTTTTAAATTTAGTAGTACAACCATTAGATTATTTTTTATTATTACTAATTGGAATTATTTCTATTGATCAATTGACTTTTCCAGAAGTTTTAAATGTAATGGTATATAGAATTTCTTTAAAAGAATTTCTAGATGCATTAGCTGATGGTATTTTAATAAGTGTATTTATTTGGTTGGGGTTACGGGTAATTGAATTTATTGCTTTGGTATTAGAGCAGAAAGCCAATTTAACGGCTGATATGACAGACAATCAATTGATTATTTTTTTTAAAGATTTTTTCAAAGCTATCTTAGTAATCATTGGTATATTAATGATTCTTCGTTTTTCATTTAACCAAGACATCAGTAATTTATTAACAGGGCTGAGTATTGTTGGGGCAGCATTAGCATTGGCAACCAGAGAGAGTTTAGAAAATTTAATAGCGTCATTTATTATTTTCTTTGACAAGCCATTTATTACTGGCGACTTGGTTAAAGTAAATGGATTCTCAGGAACCATTGAGAAGATAGGATTAAGAAGTACTCGAATTAGAACACTCGAAAAAACCTATATCTCCGTACCCAATAAGCAAATGGTGGACACCATTGTAGATAATATTTCATTGCGCTCTCATCGTAAAGCAGAAATAAGAATTGAAGTGGGTTTAGATGCAACTAGTAGCCAGTTATTACAACTTATTAAAGAAGTAAGATCAATTCTTTTATTGAACCCTGTTGAGGGTATTGCAGTTTATCTAGTTGATACTGGAAAGAATGCGCATGTAGTAAATATAGAATACTTGAGTTTGGTTACTCAACCAATGGAAGAATTTCTTCAACAAAGACAAGACATCATTTTTAACATCATTTCTTTAATGGAGGGTTTAAAAATTCAAATGGCTGCAGCTGCTACTGATGTTGTAGTTACAAACAAATCAATTGGATAAAGAAGACTTTAATTCTAACAAGAATTGTTTGAATTTAGTAAGTGAATGAACCAACTGCGTTTCTGTATCTATTTTATTCTTGTTATTCTTCAAATAACTTTTTGCACCTTCAATTGAAAACTTTCTTTGTCGTAGAAGCAAGTAAATCAGTTGAAGATTTTTAATATCTTCTACCCTAAATAATCGATCGCCCTTCCTCGTTTTTCTGGGTTGTAAAATATCAAATTCATTTTCCCAATAGCGCAATAAAGAGGTATTTACTTTAAACCAGGAAGCAACTTCACTGATAGAATAATACAGCTTTTGTTTTAAAATCTCTTCTGTTGGAATTTCAATTAGGTCTGCAACAGCATCCATCTCTTTAAAAGATTTTCTGCCTCTTTTTCCTACTTCTTTTATTTTTTCAGATGCTTTAACTTTTGTGGTAACAGGTGGCTCCAAAGCAACTAAAACGGGTTTCGGTTTTGCCTTTTCTGTTTTTACTTTAACTACAATTTGACTACTGGCATAAACAACAGGTTCTTCAGTTGCTGCTTCATTAGCTGCAATCGGGTCAGCAGATTGACTGTGTTGACTAGGTTGCGTTAATTCAATTCCTTTTTTTACAGCCTGCTTCTTAGGCTTGGCCGAAGTGCTGGCTTCTACCGGCATTCCAAAAAGGTCCAACTGGTGTAATGGATTTCCCATGGGTTAAAATTACCACCAAAATCTACTTAAATAGCCCTTTCTTAATCGCTAGTGGATAAGATGTAAGTATCTTGCAGGTCTATGGCAAATATAACCATTAATACGATTGTTGTTTGTGGTGCAGGAACGATGGGGAGCGGAATTGCTCAGGTTGCTGCAACAGCTGGGTTTAAGGTACTTCAATTTGATTTAAATGAATCCATGTTGCTTAAAGCTGCACAATCGATAGAGAAAAGCCTTCTAAAATTTGCTGAAAAAGGAAAGCTGAGTAAAGAAGCAGTAGAAAAGGCACTATCAAGTATTCGGTATACTTCTGATATAGCTGAATGCAAAGGAGAATTCGTTATTGAAGCAATTATAGAAAACAAGGAAGCGAAAGTTGGATTATTTAATCAACTTTTTACCAATAACGGATCTCAGTTAATGATTGCTTCTAACACTTCATCCATCTCCATTGATTCTATTGCCGAAAAAGTCTTATTCCCAAGCCAACTAGTTGGGATGCATTTTTTTAATCCAGCTCCAATGATGAAGTTGGTAGAAGTAATACAAGGAAAATATACCAATCCTGCAATTGTTCAACAGATTGCCGATTTGGCTTTGTTGATGCAAAAAACACCTGTGATTTGTAAAGATTCGCCCGGATTCATCGTAAATAGAGTTGCCAGGCCATACTATTTAGAATCTATGCACTTGGTTCAAAATGGTATAGCAACAATTGAACAGGTAGATGCTGTTTTACAAGCAGCAGGTTTTAAAATGGGACCATTCAAGCTGATGGATTTGATTGGTCTAGATATCAATTACAGTGTAAGTACCATTGTGTGGGAAGATTTGGGCAAACCGACTAGATTAAAACCAGCAGCCATTCAAAAAGATAAGATTGATCAAGGTTTGCTGGGTGTAAAAACAAAAAACGGATTTTACCAGTACAATAAATAAATATTACCAGCTAATATTTACTTCATTATCCCAATTGCCTCTTACCACTAAAGGTTTCGAAATGAGCTGAACAGTTTCTGGCTGTCTTTTAATTTTACCATAGATGCCAGTATCCCAAACACCATTTTGGTTGGTGTCGTACAAAATGCGTAAATCATAGCTCCCAGCCCTATATAGTTTTCTAACTAACTCTGTAGACTTGAGTGGAATTGATTCTACTATTTTATCTGATTGTACCAATTGTAAAACAGGGTGACTCTTCAAATTTAAATTACTGAATCTAAGTCTGATACTTCCGTACTCTGTTTCTTTTTTTGTTGCAAATCGTAAAGTATCAGATTTGGATAAACCCATACCCCCAGTATCTGCAACAGCATCTTTAGGTAAAATAATTCTAAACTGTGTTTGTTCTTTCCAAGGATAGTTGATGGATACAATTGTTTTACTGGTATCTAAGGAGATGTTTACCCCTTTTAAAGAAGTATAGTTGGAATCTGCAAATAAAATCTTGCTACTATCCATTGATTTTAGAGGCCTTAAAAAACGAAGCTCTAGTGGCGATAATAAATCTTGTGATCCATTATCTAAGTTGGTGGTATAACGTAAGCGAGTCTCTGTTTTGCTATTAGCTGTATTGGCAATGGGTTTAGACGCACCTACTACTTTTCTTTTAAATGCTTCAAAAGCATAAAGGGTATCATTTACATTACTACCATTTACTAATAAAAGGGTAGATTTAAATGCAAACATTTTGGTACTATCATCGTACATTTTAGAAAAATCGTTGGGTAAAACATAAACAGAGTAATATCCTCCGGATAAATTTTTAAATTCAAAATTTCCCTTTCCATTAATTTTACTGTAGTACCGTGGTCTATTTTTAAATATTGCTGTATCGCTGGTATTATTGTGAAGTATTACTATTAAAGTAGAGTCAACACTTCCTTTTTCTGCGAGCAATACTTTTCCTGAATAAGTAAAATCGTCAATAGTATTTCCTGTTGAAAATACGTACCTGAATTCTTTTAAAATATTCCCTTCATTCACGTCTTTTATTGAATTTCCAAAATTGAGGGAATAAGTAGTATTCGCTTCTAAGCTGTCCTTGAATTTGATGGTTACGTTTCTTAGTTTATTGTCTACTGTTGGAATATTCTTTAAAGTAGGAGAAACGATTAAATTGGAATTAACGTCTTGAAGGCTTACAAACTCATCAAATGTTAATGTGATTAATTTTGGGAAAACGTTTACTGCAGAATCCTTGGGTAATGCGCTTATTAATACAGGTGGTAAACTGTCTCTATCACCACCGCTTGGCGGAATAATATTGGCGCAAGAACAGAATAAAAAGATATTCGTCAATAAGCTTACTAGTATAAATCCCTTTCTTATTATATATAATTTCATAAATCAGTTATAATTCTTCTGAGTTGTTTTCTTCATCTTCTGGTGTTATTTCTGTAATTGGAACAGTCAATTCATTGTACTTTACAAACTTACACCAATGACATTCTTCTTTTCCACAACCAGTATAAAATTCATGATTTTGTATTTTTTGCCAAACGGTTGTAATTTGATTTTTTACCGTGGCAATATCAGCATCAGTAATGGTGATTTTTTCTTTTCGATAGTTTTTCTTGTTGTCTGGCTCTACAAAATCAAACTCGCTGCTAATAACCTGCCAAGCTTTTTGATCGTAATTGTCTACCAATATTTTATAAAATACAGCTTGTCTCCAGTAATCGCCCCCATCAGGCTGTTTTTCGTTAGGCCCTAATAATTTATCTTTTGCTTTTTCTACATCTCCGGTTTTGTAATCTACAACATTTACCATTTTGCCATTGAACTCCAGTTTATCTAGTTTCCCCTTAAGCGGAACGCCATTCACTATTACGTTCTTAATTGTCCGTTCAATTACAACTACTTTATTCCATTCATTAATATATGTATTAAAATAGTTACTCAAAACTTCCCCGCCATATTCCATTCTTCTGTTGAATTGTTCTTTGGTAAAGTTTTCTCTATGACGTTTCATGTACCATTCAAAATCTTCAATCAATTGCTGTTTAGTTGGAAATTGATTATTGTCTTGCATTAGTTGAAAAAACTTTTGCAATGCATGGTGAACAGCTGAACCAAACTCAGTTGATTCTGATTTTCCTGAAGGCACTCTTACCAAATTATTAAAATAGAATTGTAATGGGCATTTCAGATAGTTATTTAGAGCAGTCACGTTCATCACAAATTTCTCTAACACTCGTTCTATAAAATTGGCTTCAATTTTTTCAATTTGAGGAATGATGGTTTCTTGGTATTGTAAAACCGAAAAATCACTGATACAATCTTTACTTAGTACTTCTTTGTTGAGTGTTAATGTATAGGCTTCTTGAATTTCCGCAATAAACATAGAAGGTTCGAGTGGCTTGCCATCCGTTTTAAAATTACTATACGAAATATGCAAATACTTTTCTGCTCTTGTAAGCGCCACATAAAATAATCTTCTCAGTTCTTCTTCTTCACTAAAAATGGGTTGAGAAGTAAACATAGTATCAGGCATTGAATACCCTCCTCCTGGTTTCCTTTTCTTTTCCCAATAGGAAGCATTACATCCTGCTAAAAAAACATATTCAAACTCCAGTCCTTTTGACCCATGTGTTGTTAGTAAGTTCACTCCTTTATCACTTCCACTTACTTGAACAAGCGGGAGTATAATTCCTTCTTTCTCCATCAGTTCTATTGCAGTAATGAGTTCTGCTAAATTTAGAGAAGGATTTCTGCTGGTTTCTTCTTTCAAAAAATTAAATAATCCGGTTAATTCTTGCAATAACCAGTGCTTCTCGTGGTGTTGCATTATGTAACTTAATACACCTGTTTCACGAATAATATTTTCGAAAAGGGTTGGCAATGTAACATTTGGTACATCTCCAATTAATTTTTCTAAACTATTAATGGCTTTTTGGAGTCCATTAATTGGCACACTAAATAAATCTTTAGCGGGTTGATTGGCAATTTCTAGAATATACCTTCTGAGATTGGTTTTATCGTTTCCAAAACGTTTATCTGCTACTGTTGCTGTAAGTTTGGCAATTTCAATAGGCGGAATCCCAAACCAATTAAAATGCAGTATTTCAAATAGCATTTCATCGCCACCAAACGGAGTGTCGTGCTCTGCCGCTAAATATTTTAAGATAAGGGTAATTTTTCTAGCCAGTGGTAAATCTAAAATATTCAAGCTTCTTTTGCTATATACTGGTAGCTGTTTTAGTTTAAAATAATTGCTAAGCGCTTCTCCGTATTTATTCTCTTTATAAATGATGCCAATTTTACCCGGCTCTATACCTTCTAATAATAATTTCTCTACCGCTATTGTGATGCCAATCATTTCTTGTTGCTCCGATTCATAAACAGAAAGAATGGGGGCATTGGTTAATCCATTAATTTTTTTATTTGAAGCAATTAATTCTTTACTTAATCCTGGTATCTTTTTTACAAGCCTTTCATTGTTACGATCAATCAAACTTTTAGCAACATCCAATATTGGCTGAGTTGAACGATAATTTTCTGTTAGTATAACCGTTTGGATTTCTTTGCTGTAAGCATCTGCAAATTTCTCCATGTTTTCAATATTTGCTCCTTGAAATCGATAAATACTTTGGTCATCATCGCCCACAACGAATATATTGGGATGGTCCCAGTAGCTAATTAGCATTTCTACTAAATGATTTTGTGTTCCGCTTGTATCTTGGTATTCGTCTACTAAAATATATTGGAATTGCTCTTGGTATTTAGCCAATAACAATTTATTCTCCTTAAATGCATCTAAAACCCAAATGATCATGTCGTCAAAATCGTACCGATTTCGTTTCTTCATGAGCTCCTTAAATCGATTGAATTCATTTACAGCAGCTTTTAATTTTTCCATTCGCTCTGTAACCAAATCTATTTGTGTTTGCTTGGGATCGCCTTTTTTGAATTGTTTATAAGCCCTTTGATAAATAAATTCTTCTCTTGTTGGAATATCTTTTAGATAAGCATCAATCGCATTATTGATGTATTCGGCTGTCCAGCCCTCTTTTTTCATATTGCTGAACAAATTCTTTAAATTATTTATTTCAAAATAAACATCACCTCGGTACCTTTTTAAAGGATGATTTTTGGGGAAACCATCAATTAGCTGTTTAAATATTTCTATACTTTCTAATTCTGAAATAGGGTCTAGCTTTGTTTTTTCAAATAAAGAGAGATTATCTTGGATTACATCATTACAAAAAGAGTGAAAAGTATGAATATTCACTTTATAGGCGTCCGGACCAATAAACCGTAACAATCTCTTACGCATCGCAACTGCTCCTGCATCCGTATAAGTTAGGCATAGAATATTTTCTGGATTGGCATCTGTATCTAATAATATTTTACCAATCCTAGCACTAAGAATTTGTGTTTTGCCAGTACCTGGACCAGCAATAACCATTACAGGGCCTTCAATAGCGTCCACGGCAGCCTTCTGTGCCAAGTTTAAGGATTCATAAACCCCATCAAAGTAAGCATGTTGTTCTTCCTTATTCGTCATTGTATAAAGATACCATGAACCTTATTACTGTAATGCTGTTATTATGTTATTATGTCAAAAGTATATAGTATCAAAACCGTTCAAAAAATGCCCATTAGCTTAGACCAAGCTTGGGATTTTTTTAGTAAGCCAGACAATTTGAAAGAAATCACCCCAGCCAATTTAGGTTTCAATATTATTAGTAAGCATCATGGGCCTACCATGTACCCTGGTCAAATCATTGAATATACCGTAAAACCAATTTTAGGAATTCCACTTTATTGGATGACTGAAATCACTCATGTAATTGACAAACAATTTTTTGTAGATGAGCAACGATTTGGGCCTTATTCACTTTGGCACCACCAACATCACTTTAAAACCATTGATGGTGGGGTAGAAATGACAGATATTGTCCATTATAAACTCCCACTATGGATTCTTGGCGATATTGCTCAAGTAATCATGGTAAAGAGCCAATTGAGTGGAATCTTTAATCATCGTTATAAAGCAGTTGAAGACCGTTTTGGGGCTTGGCCAGGTGCAGAAAACAAAGTTATTTTTGGCTAGTTATTTCAACTCTTTTAAGGCACTTACATTGTTATTGACATCTATAGTAGCAATAAATAATTTGTTTCCGTTTACATCGGGAACATTACTCAAATTGATGCTTGCTTCTTTATTGGTCACAATGATTTGTAGAAGTTGGCTGTTAATAAATTTGACTTCCTTGCCCAATGGCACGCTAAAAATGCCAAAACCTCTTATTTTTAAATGACCGTTATAGGTAATAGTAACAGTATTGGACTTTTGTATAACACTAGGTTGGTCAGGGGTATCATTGTTAATCCAAGGCATTGGTGGAACCAGTGAAGGGTGACGATAATAGTTGTTTCTTAAACTATCGTTCCAGCCGTTCAAATTTTTTTCAAATGTTTTACTGCTAAAATAAACGCTACCCTGTGTGGTTGCATATTTTCTTAGTTCTTGAATCTGCTCTGGAATCTGATTCTTATTTTTCCACGCATCGTTACTTCCACCTCTGTAAATTCCATGGCCTATATAAATATGCTTTCCATATCCATTCTCGTTCCACCATTTTAGTAGTACATCATAATCAGCCAATTTATGACCACGTTCCCAATACAATTGAGGTGTAACGTAATCAATCCAACCTTTGCTTAACCAGAGTAAAATATCGGCATATAAATCATCATAATTGGTTTGTCCAGCTTTGGTATCACTTCCCATAGGGTCTTGGCTTTTATTACGCCAAACTCCAAAAGGGCTGATACCAAATTTTACCCTTGGATTGGTATTTTTAATTGTAGTGTGAATGTCTACTATAATACTATCGCAATTGCTTCTTCTCCAACTATCTTTTGAAAGACCTCTTCCATATTTTTCAAATGTTTTTTGATCAGGAAATTCTTTACCTGCGATACGATATGGATAAAAATAGTCGTCCATATGAATGGCGTCTAAATCATACCTATTCAAAAGATCTTTCACTACTCTTACTGTATGTTGTCTTACTTCTGGTATACCGGGGTTGAAATATTTTTTGTCACCATAAACTACAAACCAGTCTGGGTGTATTTTGGTAATATGTGAAGGGGCAACAGACGACTTAAATACATTAAAAACAGCTCTGTAAGGGTTTAACCAAGCATGAAACTCCATGCCTCTTTTATGCGTTTCTGCAATCATGAATTCAAGTGGGTCGTAGTAAGGGTTTGGGGGTAAGCCTTGTTTGCCAGTTAAATACTCACTCCAGGGCTCATATTGAGAGGGGTAGAATGCATCGCCAGTAGGTCTAATTTGCATGACAATGGCGTTCATGCCATTGGATTGATGTAAATCTAATAATCTGGTAAAGCTGGCTTTTTGTTCTGAAACCGATAAATTTTTCTTAGCTGGCCAGTCAATATTTTCAACGGTAGCAATCCAAACTCCCCTGAATTCATAGTTAGGAGAAGACTGTGCAATTACAGTATTTATAAAAAGGATACTTAAGATCGCAAGGATAAAGTGCGTCCGGTTTTTCATACATTGAAGATTAGACATCTGTTTAAATGCGGTCTCTCATTTTATCTAATAAATCGCTTAACACTTCTGCTTCTTTTGGTGATAGATTGTCTAAAATAGCATCTAATTCACCATTTTTTTCATCCAATCTTTTTAAGACATCCAATCCATTTTGAGAGACACTTACATCAACTAGTCGTTTGTCGGTATCGCATACTTTTTTTTCAACGAGGTCTTTTTTAACCAATCTTTCTACAATTCTACTGGTATCACTCATTTTATCGAGCATACGTTCCCTGATTTGAAGGGTACTCAAAGGCTTTTTGCTTCCTCTTAAAATTCTGAGAATATTGTATTGTTGATGGGTGATATCTTCTTCTTGTAACACCAATTTGATTTTTTCAGTAATCCAGTTATTTGAAAAAATTAAATTAATGGAAAGTTTTTGGTAAATACTTCTGAAGTTTTCTTGTTGGATATCTTTTTCTATTCCCATATAATGCATCGTGTAAACGAATGTACAAACATTCCCACTAATCTTCCCATACACTTAAGCCCTCACTGCAATTTGAACAGATATCAATTTTTTTTCTACTATTTAATAATTCAGTTCTGAACTGGTGGTAATTGCTGTTTTTCCAAGTTTCTTTAAAACTCTGGGTCTTTAGATTACCTAGTTGGTGCATTGCATCTTTATCAAAACAACAGGGCACCACTAGTCCATCCCAAGTAATAACATTTGCGTGCCAAAGCTTCCAACAATAATTTTTTAAGCCACTTTTGACTTTCATTTTTCCATCTGCTCCCTTTTTGTACCTACTATATTTGTTGTTGGATGGAATTAACCCATTAGGATCTTCCTGATAATTATACACCTGAGCTGTTTTAAACCTTACTTGATCAACTCCGATTTCTTTGCTCAATGCCTTTATTTCTTCTATTTGATGCTCATTGGGTTTAACCACTAAAAATTGGAAAAACACAAAAGGTGTACTACTATTTAGTTCCTTTTTCCACTTAACAATATTTTTAGCACCTTCAATAACTCTCTCTAATTTACCCCCTACTCGATATTGCTGGTAAACATCTTGCGTAGTTCCGTCGATGGAAATAATTAATCTATCGAGCCCACTTTCTACTGTTTTTCTTGCATTTTCATCGGTTAAGTAATGGGCATTGGTGGAAGTTGCCGTATAAATTCCTTTGCGGTTTGCATATTTCACCATTTCCAAAAATTGGGGGTTCAAATAAGGCTCACCTTGAAAATAAAAGATCAGGTATAGCAGGTCCTTATATATTTCATCAATTGTTTCTTGAAAGAAATCTTTTTTAAGCATTCCGGTTGGGCGAGTAAATTCTCTAAGTCCACTCGGACATTCAGGGCATCTTAAATTACACGAAGTGGTAGGCTCAAAAGAAATTGAAATCGGCATTCCCCATTGAATAGGTTTATTGATCAATCTAGAAAGTCTAAAACTTGCGTAAACCTTAAATCCATTCCAAAAACGTCTTAAAGTAAGTTTAGAAAGTAAATTTAAACTGTCATTTAGGTTAAAATAAGGCATTATTCAAATTTATGCAATTCGCTATACCAACAGATGGGTATGTTAAAAAAAATTAACTTATGGGATAGTGGAATTATCAATTATCATCCGTAACTTAATGTTGCATAAGTATTCAAGTCTTTTAACAGTTCTTTATTAAACAGTTTGAATGCAAATGAGTCTTATATACAGAACAAATCATTAGAGAATCATTAACAGATGAATGTTCAGATTGGCACGTGGTTTGGAATACTATAAGAAATATAAATTGATTTAAATTTTTCTCATAAGCAGTTAGTTTTGGTTGAGGCCCCTGTTTCTACAGGGGCCGACTTTTTTAATACAACTGTCCCGTCCTAAAATAATGATACATAAAAACAATCAATATGCAGGACTTGACATGAATCCTAGAAACTAATTCGTCTTAATAAAGGCCTTGCGAGTAAAAACAGCATACAGCCTGTAAAATCAGCTACAATATCTAATTTTTCGAAAGATCTTCCCTCAATTAACTCGGCTTGAATAAATTCTATTCCAATTCCATACCCTGTCATTAACAAAACAATAATAAAAGCAATCTTTTTTTCTGCACTTGAATAATAATGACTCAGCCATAAATAGGCAGTTGTACATAGAACAGCAAATATGCCGGCATGTATCAATTTGTCAAAATGAGGAATATTGATCCAATAAATACGGGGGACTTTACTTGCTGGTAAAGTAAAAAGAATCAAACTAGTAATAAAAAATAGGCTAAATAAAGTTGGCTTAATAAGCCCACTTCTCCAGAACCTTTCTGAGTTGTTCAATGGTGAATGGTTTGGTTACAATGTCTTTCATGCCTAACGCTAGGTATTCTGCTTCTGCTTCTTTAACAGCATTGGCAGTCATTGCAATGATAATTGGAATTTTCTCTTTTCCACTGTTTAATATCTTTTCGGTTGCTTCAATTCCATCCATTTCAGGCATATGAATATCCATGAAAACCAAATCGTAATCGTATTTTGCAGTCATGTCAACTGCTTCTTTTCCGTTGTTGGCAATTTCAATAATGTAGCCGATTTTTTTAAACATTTTTGTTGCCAACAATTGGTTCATATTGTTGTCTTCGGCAACCAACATTTTTAATGGCTTTAATTCTGTTCCACCAATGGTACCAGCCGTATTTCGTTGCGGCTGTTGTTGGGTTTTTCTAACTAGATTAACTTGAACCGGAATGATAAATTTGAAAGCGGAGCCCTTTCCTAATTCACTTTCTACCCAAATTCTTCCACCCATTTCTTCAATGATTTTTCTACATATAGATAACCCAAGCCCTGTTCCACTAAATTTTCTAGTAGCAGTAGAATCAATTTGATTAAATGGAATAAATAAAGTTTGAATATTTTCCTCGCTTATACCAATTCCTGTATCAGATACGGTAAAATGAAGCTCTTGTAGTGAATCGTCAATAAGATTTGCACTTACCTCAAGATGAATGCTACCAGTTTCTGTAAACTTGATGGCATTCCCAATTAAATTAATCAATACTTGCTTTATCCGGCTTTCGTCTGCAATAATTTCGTTTTCTACTGCAGGTTGAATGATTGCGCTAAGCTCTATTTTCTTTTTCAACGCAACTAATCGAGGGCTACTGATTGCTGTTACCTGTTGAACAATATTTTGCAAATTGCATGGACCTTCAAATAACTCCAGTTTATCTGCTTCAATTTTTGAAATATCTAAAACGTCATTTACAATTTCTAAAAGATGGGTACTACTTGATTTCAATGAAAGCATTAATTCCTCTTGCTCTGCATTTAGCGGAGTATGCTGTAATAAATCGATGGTGCCAATAATTCCATTTAGCGGAGTCCTAATTTCATGACTCATATTAGCCAGAAACCGAGATTTTGCTTTAGTTGCTGCTTCTGCTTGCTGTTTTGTTTCAGATAAATATTCTTTCGATTCTTCTAAATCGTTTGATTTCTTGATTAAATTATTTCTATCAATGTCATAAGTACGCTTATATAAGCTTACGCTAACAGCAATTATTAAGAGATAGAGAATGGTACTAATTAAAATATCAATTTGTTTGATATTATTAGAAGGATAAGGGATTAGCCATTCTGGATTTTTTAATTCTAGTACATATAATCCAATAATTAGAAGAATGGTGATAATAATAAAGGGCATGTGGAATTTCTTAGGAAGTATCATCATTGCCGCCACAACACTCATTAAGTAGGCGGTTTTAGTAGGCCCTTCTACTCCTCCATTACTAAACCATATGGGTATAAAAAATAGTAAGCTAAATACGATGTAAATAACCCCAATGGGAACAAATTTTTCTTGGTACCTAGAAATATAGAACACATAAAAGGAAATCATTGCTAAGCATAGAATCATGCTCAGCAATAAAGTATCTCTCTGTAACAAGATATTACTAGCAAGGCTGATGATCATGGCAATAAATACCAAGAAAGAGACTAGATTAAATATCTTATTCTCCAGCGAAATAACCGCTTTTTTTAACCCAAGAATTTTTTTGATTTGATCTACGTTCATATAAATTATACGGCTTAAAGATAACCGTATTTCGGCACTCTCCCGCAATTCTAGCCAACTTTACCAGCAACATACATTTCTGAAAGTGTAGGGGTTTCGCTGCCTCCTGATTTTTCAAGCGTAATGGCAAACATAGAAGCGGCTGGTATATTTTTCATTTTACACAAACCAGCACAGTCACTAATAACTCCAGCATCCACTGGTTTCCCGTCTACGATAGCCCAAAGTTGGTATTGTTTGCCAACAGCTGGCTGAGGTAATTTATTGGGTAGGATATAAACGTCTTTTGATTTCATATCCCAGAAAACTGTTGCATAATTTGATTCTTTACCTGCTATACCAGGCATAGAAACTTTTTGCATATTGGGGTCTGTCATCATTTGCATGCTGTTAAACATATCCAAACTTTTCGTTTGCATGATTTGGTTATTGGCTTGCAAAGTATTTTTCTCTAGAACTAAGGCTTGGTATTGTTGGGTGGTTTCTTTGAACTTGCTATAAAAATAGATATTCATTCCTCCGCTAATAACTAAAAGAATGATGGAAGCAGCTGCTAAGAATCGGCTGGGTTGATTCATTTTTACAACATTAGTTTCTTGTAAAGGAGGAGTTAAGGTTGAGACCTTTTCAGCTACTTTATTTTCAACTGTCACGAATTCCGACTTCAAAGAAGCAAAAATTTGTTGTTTTAATTGGGGGGGAGGTGCAATGGCTTTAGTTAAAGCATTGGCTTCTAAGGCTGATTCAAAATCAGTTAATGCTTGCTTTATTTCAGGATACTGCAGACATAATTGTTCCAGCTCAGCAGCTTCTGCCGAGCTAGCCATGCCTAACACATAGCTTTCAATTATTCCACTTTGTATGTATTCCTGTGTATTCACTCTTTAATTAATTTATGCAATTCTTTTAAAGCCGCCCTCAGTCTGGTTTTGACCGTACCTAAAGGAATATCGAGCATTTTTGAAATCTCATCCTGGGTGTATCCTTCAAAATAAGCTAATTCAATCAATACCCTCCATTCTGGCCTTAAACCATGTACTGCTTTCCTTAAACCAATATCATCTGATTTAATTTCGGCGCTACCTGCAAAATCATATACGTTTTCAGAGAGCTCTTGGTTTTGTTTGGTTTTTTGGAAGCCTTTATTTCTGGTTGTATCTATGGCAGCATTGCGAGCAATATTCAACATCCAGGTATACAAACGGCCTTTAACGCTATCATAGGAATCAATCTGCCTAAAAATTTTGATGAATACTTCTTGCAAAGTATCCGCTGCGGCTTCTTGGTCACCTACAATAGTGAGTATATTGGTATATAAAGCACCAGAATAGTGATCATACAAGTAACTAAACGCAGCTTCATTTCGCTGACTAAGCAGCAAAATAAGTTCGGACTCACTGTATTGAATAACTTGTTCCAAATATTAATTATAGGATATATTGAATTCGTGTAGGTTAACCTACCAATGCTTCATATGCATCTTTGGTCATCAACCCTTCAAAGCTTGAAGGATCTGTAACCGTCATTTTAATCATCCAGCCATCACCATAAGGGTCAGTATTTACCAATTCAGGTTGTTTTTCTAATAAAGAATTTACCTCGGTAACTGTTCCAGCCAAAGGTAAAAACAAATCACTCACGGTTTTAACCGCTTCAACAGTTCCAAAAACTTCTTCTGCAGACAAATCCTTACCTACAGTATTAATGTCTACATACACAATGTCTCCCAATTCGTGTTGAGCAAAATCGGTGATTCCGATTGTGGCAATATTGCCTTCAATACTAATCCATTCGTGGTCTTTGGTGTAACGTAGTTCTGCTGGAAAATTCATAACGCGGTATTTTTATAGTGCAAATATTGAATAAAATTTGGAGGGATACAATTAATTATCGGCTATAAAGATATTTAAAACCCTGATTGCTCAAAATAGAGTAGCACATGATCTTTAATAAAATTCTCTTGTTCAGGTAAGCTCATTTCAGGTAATTGTTTTAATTGAGCAAAATGAGGCCAACCCTCTTCATCTTTTCCTTCAACTAAGTAATAGCCACTTTGAGCCAACACAGTACAAACAGCCACGTGCATCAAATCTTGTTTTTGCTCTTTGGATATTTTTTCGGCCATAAATCCAGTTTCCTGAAGACCAATTAAGAACAAAACAGCTTCTAAATCGGGCTTTTTACCAAAACGGTCTAACATTTTGGCCTCCAAAGCCCACCAACGTTGCATTAAGTCATCTGTAATAAACATACCACAAATGTAAACCATCAAGGCATGCCATCATCAAGCCTGATAAGGTATATTTGCAGCAAATTCAGGAATATGTTACAGGTAAGTGTATTAAAAGCGGCCCCAGAAAGAGTAAAGCAGCAGTTAGCAAAGAAGCATTTTAAACAGCCAGAACTAGTAGATGCCATCATTCAAACAGATGATGAGCGCAAAAAAGTGCAAGCTGCTTTTGACGATACACAAGCCAAAGTAAATGCAGCATCCAAAGAAATTGGGCAATTAATGGCCAAAGGAGATAAAGAAGGGGCTGAAAACATTAAACAAAATGTGGCCAATTGGAAGCAAACATTAGAACCTTTGAAAGAGCAAATGGCCCAATTAGAAAAGGAGTTGGCCAATCAATTGGTGCAATTACCTAATCTTCCTGCGGATATGGTTCCAGAAGGTAAAACGCCAGAAGAAAATGAAATAGTTAGAACGGGGGGATCAAAGCCAACACTAGCCGAGGGCTCCGTTCCCCATTGGGACCTTACTACTAAATATAATTTGATCAATTTTGAATTGGGAAATAAAATTACGGGTAGCGGATTCCCCGTATATATAGGTAAGGGTGCCAAATTGCAACGTTCCTTAATACAGTATTTTTTAGATTTCAATACAGCAGCAGGGTATACTGAATACTTACCCCCATTCATGGTAAATGCAGACTCTGCTTATGCCACAGGGCAGTTACCCGATAAAGAAGGGCAGATGTACCATGCAACCCAGGATGATTTTTATTTGATTCCAACAGCAGAAGTGCCTGTTACCAATGTATACAGAGATACCATTTTAAAAGAAAGTGATTTCCCAGTAAAGATGACAGCCTACTCTCCTTGCTTTAGAAGAGAAGCAGGCAGTTATGGAAAAGACGTTCGTGGATTAAATCGTTTACACCAATTTGAAAAAGTAGAAATCATCCAGATTGTGCATCCTGAAAAGAGTTATGAAACATTGGATGAAATGGTATTGCATGTAGAAAAATTATTACAGTCATTAGAACTTCCTTATCGCATACTTCGCTTATGTGGCGGAGACATGGGCTTTACCAGTGCCATTACTTACGATTTTGAAGTGTATAGTGCAGCACAAGACCGTTGGTTAGAAGTGAGTAGTGTCAGCAATTTTGAAAGCTACCAAGCCAACAGAATGAAATGCAGATTTAAAGGCGCTGATGGTAAAACCCAATTGGTGCATACCCTGAACGGCAGTTCATTGGCATTGCCCCGCATCGTTGCTTGTTTGTTAGAGAACAATCAAACACCTGAAGGCATCAATATTCCTGCAGCATTGCAACCATACTTTGGAGCTGAGAGAATTTAAAAATGGTAATCTTATTTATGAAAAGTATAATCACTATTTTTTTCCTTTTTGTAGTAATGGTTGTAAAAGCACAAACAAACGGAAAATTTTTTCTATTCAATAAAGATTGGTCTTCTATGCAAGATTTTGATAAGGCTACCTACTTTATGCAACAGATTAAAGAAGATGATACCACTTTCACTTGTAGGTACTACCAAAAAAATGGCCCAATGGTTAGATGGGAAACCTATCTTGACTCGAATATGACTATACCCAATGGCCTTTTTGCGTGGTATAACAAAAGAGGTGATTTAGACAGTAGTGGACCCACTTATCGAGGAAGAAAAAACCAAAAATGGGAGTATGGTTTCAAGCCAGACGGGTCATCAATTATCTCTGAAGAATACCATTTTGGCCGATTAGTAAAAAGAATTAATCATAAAACTAAAATGGTAACCTATCCATCTGGTATTGAAGAAAAATTAGTGGATTCAGTTGAAAATAAAAATGATAGACTTAAAAGTGCTGAATTTATTGATGGCGGTATTAATGGCTGGGTAAAATATGTTTCTGAAAATTTAAAAACACCAGATAGGTTTATTTCAATTGCTGGCCCTAATACATCAGCGTACGTTGGTGTTACTTTTGAAATTAGTAAAGAAGGAAAAGCAAATAATATTTTTTTATATCATTCTGCAGAATGGTCTGCGGATAATGAAGCAATACGCGTATTACTCAATAGCCCAAAATGGAAGCCAGCTGAAAAAAATGGCAACCCAACAGTATATAGTTTCCGGCAAAAACTAATATTCAGTGTCGCAAATTAATTTTCTCTACCCTAAACATTGTTTATTTAATGTTTAATAAACCGATCAAAAAATTCTATCGTTCTCAACATTTGGTCAACGCGTTGACGGTTATTACCTGTGCGCGTTAATTCATGCGTGCCGCCTGGATGCCTTACGTACTCTACGGTTCGGCCCAAGACCTTTAAACTTTTGTAGAGCATTTCACTTTGAATAACCCCGGTTCTTAAATCGTTTTCTCCATGGAAAATGATAAAGGGAGTATGTATTTTATCTACATAATTAATGGGCGATTCACGAAATAAAGTAGGCCTAGTTTTTTCTTCCCAAGGATAGCCGCCAAAATAATTAGGCACCAATCTCCATGCATTTCCTTCTCCAAAGAAAGTACCTAAATCGTATACGCCTCTTTGAGCACAAGCTGCTTTAAAACGTTGATCGTGGCTGATGATCCATGCTACTAAATAGCCTGCATAAGAACCCCCTGTTACTGCTAATCTTGAAGTATCAATAAATCCTTCTTTTGTTGCTAAATCTACAGACGTTAATACATCTGAAGTAGGCCCTGCCCCCCAATCATTAACATTGGCTCTTAGGAATTCTTCGCCATATCCACCTGAACCTCTTGGGTTACCATACACAATGGCATATCCTTTGGCTGCATAGTATTGAAACTCGTGCCACATGGAGCTTTCACCAGGTCCCCACATAGCAGAAGGGCCTCCGTGAATATTTAAAATGGTTGGATATTTTTTGCCCGCTATATAATTAGCCGGTTTCATGATCCAATATTCAACAGTGAGTCCCTTTTCGTTTTTGAATGTTCTTTTTTCTGGAAAACTCAATTGTTTTTTACTCACCCAATCATAGTTAAAACTGCTGATGCGTTTTTCGTTTTTACCATTCAGATCAGTCGTGTATAATTCAAATGGATTGGCTACTGCAGTTTTTACAAAAACAAGTTTATCTGCTTTCATAGAAAAACTACTGATGCCTTCATCTATAGAAGTTAATTGTTCTGATTTTTTTGTTTTTACATTGATGCGGAAAATGGGTGCACCGCCATTGCTTTGTGCAGTAAAATAAATATGTTGTTCATCTTTGCTCCAAGTAAGTCCACCCTTGTTTCTATCAAAGGGTAGCATGACTAAATCAGCAGCTGTGCCGTTCAAAGCCATCACTGCTAATTCAGGTACATTCACAAAAGACACTGTACCAACTTGAACTGCCAACCATTTGCCAGAAGGGGAAATAGATGGACTTGTATAAGATTTTCCTGTTGCACCCAATAGTTGTTTCATACCAGATCCATCTGCATTCACGATGAATACTTGACTTTCTAAAGCGCGATCAGGATGCTGTGAATTATCGGTATTTCCGGTAA
>Ga0209812_10000480_pt1 | contig 36333 bp, 33 predicted proteins | sample JI71714BDNA_FD_187502 | JGI IMG/M metagenome (GOLD analysis project Ga0209812, IMG submission 187502) | Wastewater effluent complex algal communities from Wisconsin, to seasonally profile nutrient transformation and Carbon sequestration -... | ecosystem: Engineered > WWTP > Effluent > Algae...
CGCCTGCCACTTCGGTCAGGAACCGCTCCCATTCCTCGGGCTGCGCCGTTTCGATCACGACATAGCCCAGCGATTTCACAGCCATCAGGCCTGCCCTCCGTTTACAAGATCCAGAAAATATGGCCGCTCCCCGCCGCCATCGACATTGATGCGCGCGCCGCTGACCCAAGCGGCGAGCGGCGAGACGAGCCACAGCACGGCACCGGCAATGTCCTCGCCCGATCCCATGCGCCCAAGCGGCATTGAGCGCCCGACCGCCGCCTGCGCTTGTTCATCGCCATAAGTTGCCTCGGCCGTCTCGGTCGCCATCAGCCCGGCGATGATGGCGTTGACGCGGATGCCTTGCGGCCCCCATTCCTGCGCAAGGCTCTGGGTGAGGTTGAGCAGTCCCGCCTTGGCCGCGCCATAGGCGGCGGTGCCGGGGGAGGGGCGGATTGCCGACACACTGGCGATATTGACGACGTTGCCGCTGCCTTGTCGCACCATATGCGGATGCACCGCCTGTGACAGATATAGCGGGGCCAGCAGGTTGAGCCTGACAATCGCCTCGCTGAAGCGCGGGCTGGCGTCAGCGGCAGGGACAGCAGGTGACCCGCCGGCGTTGTTGATCAGAATGTCGATCCGCCCGGCGTCTGCGACAATACCGTCAACCAGCGCGCGGGCTGCGTCAGGATCGCGCACATCAGCCGCGCGAAAGACAATGCCGCCCATGTCCCGGGCCGGAGCATTGCGGGCGCAGACAAACACTCTCGCGCCGGCATCAGCCAGCGCCAAGGCGACCGCCTGGCCGAGCCCCTTGGTCCCGCCGGTTACAAGCGCGACCTGCCCTGCAAGATCAATTGTCGGCGTCATGGCCAAACCGGCCGCTCCCTTCCCAGTCCATTTTTCTGAATCGCGGCACGCGACTGCTGTTAAAACCGCAATATCGGAAGCGAAACGGCTTTTCAATTGACGATTTGCGTATCAAACGATAAAAAAAATTACGAGACTAACGTTGTGAGCTGAGTCGGCATAAGCCTCCAGCTCCATTTGAGAGGAGCCGGTCGATGGGCGTTGCTATGAAGCGTGTGGATGTCGAAGGGGTTGTGCCGAGCGCAGAAGAACTGCTGGAACGCGCCCGGGCCATGGTGCCGACGCTCAAGGCACGGGCAAAGGCCTGCACGCGGGCGCGAAACGTACCGGCCGAAACGATTGCCGAGATGAAGGAGGCGGGCTTCTTCCGCATCCTCCAGCCCGCCAATTTCGGCGGCTACGAAATGCACCCCAATGCCTTCTTCGAAGTGCAGAAGGTGCTGGCCGAAGGCTGCATGTCCACGGGCTGGATGTACGGCGTGCTCGGCTGCCACCCCTACGAAATGGCGCTGTTTCACGAGAAGGCGCAGCAGGAAGTGTGGGGCGATGATCCGGACATGCTGGTTTGCTCGACCTATCAGCCGGTCGGCAAGGTGACCCATGTCGAAGGCGGTTTCCGCCTGTCGGGACGTTGGGGCTTCTCGACCGGGTCGGTCCATTCCGGCTGGATTCTGCTGGGCGCCTTCTGTCCGCCCAAGGATGACGGCACGCCTGCGGAAATGCGCACCTTCCTGCTGCCGCGCAGCGACTTTGTGATCGATGAAGACGCGTGGCACACCTTCGGTCTTCAGGGCACCGGCAGTCACGACATCATCGTCGATGACGCGTTCGTGCCGGACTACCGCACTCACCGCTCGATCGACGGGTTCCTGTGCCAGAACCCCGGGCAGGAGGTGAACACCGGCCCGCTTTACAGCCTGCCCTGGGCGCAGGTTTTCACCCGCTCGGTGTCGACAGCGGCCTTCGGCGGGGCGCAGGCGGCGATCAATGCCGCGATGGCGATCATGCAGGACCGCGTTTCGACCAACACCGGCAAGGCCTCCAAGCAGGACCCGATCCTGCATGCGGCGCTCGCCCGGTTGATTGCGGAAAAGCAGGAGATGGAAACCACCCTGCGGCTCACCTTCGATGATCTTATGGGCTATGCGACCCGCGGCGCGGACATCCCGATGGAGAAGCGCGCGTTCTTTACCTACCAGTCGAGCACGGTGGTCCGGCGGCTGGCGAGCCTGGTCGACGATGTCGTGCAGCTGTTCGGCGGCCGCGCGATCTACATGACGAGCGACATCATCCAGCCTTGGCTTGATCTGCACGCAGGCCGCGCGCACGTTGCCAATGATCCGGCCAACCGCACGGGTGACGCGATCGGGACGATGCTGGGCGAAGCACCGCTCAATCCCTTCCTTTAAGGGGCGCGGACCATGGGAGGGTTGAGCGAGGCGACCTACAGGGTCGCAGGTGGATATGACATCCATCTGAAGGAGGCGGGCTCCGGCCCCGTGGTCGTGTTCCTGCACGGCAGCGGGCCGGGGGCTTCGGGCGCGTCGAACTTCCGGGACAACTGGCAGGCCTTTGTCGATGCCGGTTACCGGGTGATCCTGCCCGATCTGATCGGCTACGGCGCCTCGTCCAAGCCTGAAGGCATCGACTACACGCTCCAGCTGTTCGCCGACAGCGTGTTCGAGGCGATTGGTCAGCACGGCGTGACGCAGGCGAGCCTTGTCGGCAATTCGCTGGGCGGCGGGATCGCCCTGCAGATTGCGCTCGATCACCCCGGTTTCGTCGAGCGGTTCGTGCTGATGGCGCCCGGCTGCATCGAGGACCAGCCGGAATACTTCAAGATGCCCGGTATCGCCCGGATGGTCTCGAACTTCGGCGGGCCCGACTTCAACCTCGACGAGCAGCGCCGGCTGGTGCGCAATCTCGTCCACCCCGTTTTTGCCGACCGTATACCCGATGCGCTGGTGCAGGAACGCTTCGCCGTCGCGCGCACCCAGCCCAAGGACGTCCTGATGCGGATGCGCACGCCCAACCTCGCCCCGCGGCTTGGTGAATTGCCCCAGCCGATGCTGGTGATGTGGGGCCTGCAGGACGATTTCTGCCCCGAAAGCGGCGCGCGCCATTTCCTGGGTGCGGGCTGTGATGTGCGGTGCATGACCTTCAATCATGTCGGCCACTGGGTTCAGGTCGAGCGCGCCGCGGAATTCAACGCCCACGCCCTCGCCTTCCTTAAGGCCGCGGGCGCGTGACCGAAGGCTATCCGCTGATCCCCGAGGATCTGCCCGATACATTCAAGGCAGCGATGCGCCGGCTGGCGGCGTCGGTCTCGATCGTCGTGGCCAAGGGCGATGAAGGCCCGGTCGGCATGGCGGCGACTTCGATCACCTCGCTCACGGTCGATCCGCCCGCGGTGCTGGTCTGCGTCAACCGCATGACCAGCCTGCACGCATCGCTTGTCCCCACCGCGCCGCTCTCGGTGAATCTGCTCGCCCGCCACCACCGCGAGGTGTCGATGGCGTTTGGCGGCGGGGTGGCGCGCGAGGAGCGCTTCAAGGTCGGCGATTGGCAGGACGGGGCCAACGGCCTGCCCGCGCTCGCCGATGCGCAGGCCAACCTCGAATGCGTGATCGACGCGATGCTCGCCTACGGCACCCATTCGATCGTCATCGCCCGCGTGATCCGGGCGCAGGTGAGCGAAACCGTCGCCCCGCTGATCTATCAGGACGGGAGCTACCTGTGAGCCGCGACGACATCGCCACGCTGCACGGCAGCCAGCTCTATCAGGCGCTGCGTGACGGACGGACCCTGCCGCCGCTGATCACGCGCGATCCGGCGCTCACCATCGACGATGCCTATGCCATCAGCCTCGATTTCCTCGCCCGCCGCCGCGCCGATGGCGAGAAGGTGATCGGCAAGAAGATCGGCGTCACCAGCAAGGCAGTGCAGGACATGCTCGGCGTGCACCAGCCCGATTTCGGGTTCCTGACCGATGCGATGTTCGTCGAAGGCGATATCGACATTGCCGCGCACCGGCTGATCCAGCCGCGCGCCGAGGCCGAGATCGCCTTCATCCTCGCCGAGCCACTGCGGGGACCGGGGGTCACGCCCGAACAGGTGATTGCAGCCACCACTGCGATCGCGCCCTGTTTCGAGATCGTCGACAGCCGCATCACCGACTGGAAAATCGGCATCGTCGATACGGTCGCGGACAATGCCTCTTGCGGGGTCTTCGTGCTGGGCGAGGCCCGCGCCGATCCGCGAAGCCATGATCTGCCCGGGCTGCACGTCACCGTTACCAAGAACGGCCTGCCGCTGTCCGAAGGCTACGGCGCGGCGGTGCAGGGCGATCCGGCGCAGGCAGTGGCATGGCTTGCCAACACGCTGGGCGCTTACGGCGTGACGCTGGAGGCAGGCGACGTGATCCTGTCAGGCTCGCTGGTGCCGCTCGAACCGGCCGCGCCGGGCGACGTTTTCGCAATGGAACTGCATGGAGTGGGCGGCTGCACCGCGCGCTTCGTTTGAGGAATGAACATGGGCAAAGTGAAGGCCGCCATCATCGGTTCGGGCAATATCGGCACCGATCTGATGATGAAGATGATCAAGTATCCGCAGAACATGGAGCTGGCGGCGGTGGTCGGGATCGATCCCGCCAGCGAGGGTCTCGCCATGGCGCGGGCCCACGGCATCGCCACCACGCATGAGGGGATCGAGGGGCTGAAGGCGCTCGCTTGCTACAAGGACATCCGCATCGCCTTCGACGCGACCAGCGCCTATGCCCACAAGGTGCATGACGCCGCGTTGCAGGCCGACGGCATCCGGGTGGTCGATTTGACCCCCGCCGCCATCGGCCCCTTCACCGTGCCGCCGGTCAATATGGAAGCGCACCTTGATGCGCCCAACGTCAATATGGTGACCTGCGGCGGGCAGGCGACGATCCCGATGGTCGCGGCTGTCAGCCAGGTCGCCAAGGTGCACTATGCCGAGATCGTCGCTTCGGTCTCCTCGCGTTCGGCCGGACCGGGCACGCGCGCCAATATTGACGAATTCACCCGCACCACCGCCCGCGCGATCGAAGCGGTCGGCGGCGCGACACGCGGCAAGGCGATCATCATCCTCAACCCTGCCGAGCCGCCGATGATAATGCGCGACACGGTCTTCACCCTGTCCGAAGGGGCGGACGAGGACGCGATCCGCGCCTCGGTGGAAGCGATGGTCGCGAAGGTGCAGGCCTATGTCCCCGGCTACCGGTTGAAGCAGCAGGTGCAGTTCGAACGCTTCGGCGACAACAACCCGCTGAAGATCCCCGGCATGGGCGAATTCACCGGCATCAAGACCATGATCCTGCTCGAGGTCGAAGGCGCGGGCGATTACCTGCCGAGCTATTCGGGCAATCTCGACATCATGACGGCAGCGGCCAAGGCCACCGGCGAGCTGATCGCGGAAAGGATTGCGGCATGAACGTGGGCTTCGATGTCGAGAAGGGCGACAAGCTCTACATCCAGGACGTGACCCTGCGTGACGGGATGCACGCCATCCGCCACATGTATGGCGTCGATCACGTGCGCCAGATTGCCGCCGCTCTCGACGCTGCGGGGGTGGACGCGATCGAGGTCGCGCATGGCGACGGCCTCTCCGGCATGAGCTTCAACTACGGCTTCGGCGCGCATACCGACTGGGAATGGCTGGAGGCGGTGGCCGAGGTGCTCACCCGTTCAGTGCTGACCACGCTGATCCTGCCCGGGGTCGGCACGGTCGAGGAACTGCGCCGCGCCTATGACATCGGCGTGCGCTCGGTCCGGGTGGCGACCCATTGCACCGAGGCCGACGTCAGCAAGCAGCATATCGGCATCGCCCGCGATCTCGGCATGGACGTGGCGGGGTTCCTGATGATGAGCCACATGATCGACGCCGAGGCGCTCGCGCAGCAGGCCGCGCTGATGGAAAGCTACGGCGCCGAGTGCGTCTACGTCACCGACAGCGGCGGCGCGCTCGACATGGACGGGGTGCGCGAGCGGCTCGAAGCTTACGACCGCGTGCTCAAGCCCGAAACCCAGCGCGGGATGCATGCGCACCACAATCTCGGCCTCGGGGTCGCCAATTCGATCGTCGCCGCGCAATATGGCGCGGTGCGGATCGATGCGAGCCTTGCGGGCATGGGCGCAGGGGCGGGCAATGCCCCGCTCGAAGTGTTCATCGCCGCTGCCGACCGCAAGGGCTGGAACCACGGCTGCGACGTCATGGCGCTGATGGATGCCGCCGAGGATCTGGTGCGCCCGTTGCAGGATCGCCCCGTGCGGGTCGACCGCGAGACACTCAGCCTCGGCTATGCCGGGGTTTATTCCTCCTTCCTGCGCCATGCCGAAAAGGCGGCGGAGAACTATGGACTGGATACTCGCGCGATCCTGGTTGAACTGGGTCGCCGCAAGATGGTCGGCGGGCAGGAGGACATGATCGTCGACGTCGCGCTCGACATGCTCAAGGCACAAGAGGCTGATGGCTGAGATCTCGCTTCATCGTCCGTTTCCGGCCGATGCGGTCGAACACTGGGACTTCACTACCGATGTTGCCGTGATCGGCTTCGGCGCGGCGGGGGCCTGCGCGGCGATCGAAGCGGCGGATGCGGGCGCCAAGGTCATGCTGTTCGAGCGCAATTCGGGCAGCGGCGGGGCCTCGGGCCTGTCGGGCGGGGAAATCTACATCGGCGGGGGCGGGGGCACCGATGCCCAGCGCGCGGCGGGGTTCGAGGACAGCACCGAGGACTTCATCGCCTATCTCAAGGCCGCCGGCGGCCCCTGCGTCAACGAGGCCAAGTGCGAGCGCTACGGGCGCGAGGCGCTGGCGCATTACGACTGGCTCAAGGCGCAAGGTGTGCCCTATCGCGGCAATTACCTGCCCGGCAAGCACATCGAGCCGACCGACGATTCCACTCTGATCTGGTCGGGCAGCGAGGCTGCCGCGCCGTTCTGCGACATCGCCAAACCCGCGCCGCGCGGCCATACGATCCAGCACATGGGCTGGGGCGGCGGACGCCCGCTGGTCGACGTGCTGGAAGCCAGCGCCCGCGCCAAGGGGGTGGAGGTGGTGGCCGACGCCCGCGCGCTCGCTCTGATCGAGGAGGCGGGGCGCATTTGCGGCGTGGTCGTGCGGATCGACAACCAGCCCCGCTTCGTGCGCGCGGCCAAGGGCGTGGTGCTGGCGACCGGCGGCTTCGTGTTCAACGAGGCCATGCGCCGCAAGCATTGCCCCGACACCTTCAAGCTCAATGACCCGATCGGCGACAAGGACGACGGCACCGGCATCATGCTGGGCGTCGGCGCGGGCGGGGAAGCGATCCATATGGAGCAGTTCTTCACCACCTGCCCCTGGACCATGCCCGAAAGCCACGCCTACGGGGTGTTCGTCAACATCCACGGCCAGCGCTTCATCAACGAGGATTGCTACCACGGCCGGGTGAGCCGCTGCGCGGTCGACCAGCCGGGGGGCAAGGTCTACCTGCTGCTCGACAACGCCCATTTCGTCCAGCCGATGGACTTTGCCCGCATCGCCATCGCCGGAACGGGCGAGACCTGGGAAGAGGTCGAAGCCGAACTCGGCATGGCCCAAGGCACGCTGTCGGCGACGATGGCGTTCTACAACGCCCATGCGCGCGAGGGGCGCGATCCGTTGTTCGACAAGCGCGCGCCGATCCTCGCAGCCCTCGATCAGGGGCCGTTCGTGGCGCTCGAACTCGATTTTCAGGGCAGCTATTTCAGCTTCTTCACCTTGGGCGGGCTCAACACCTCGACCGATGGCGAAGTGCTGGGCCGCGGCGGCGCGCCGATCTTCGGGCTGTTCGGTGCAGGGCGCTGCACGTCGGGCCTGCCAGCGTGGGGGCACGGCTATTCCTCGGGGATGAGCCTTGCCGATGCGACCTTCTTCGGACGGCAGGCCGGGCGGACGGCGGCGGGTGGCTGACGCGTTCGAAGCACGGCTTCAGGCGCTCGAGGATCGCGAGGCGATCCGCAATCTGATCGCATCCTATGGCCCGCTGGCTGACAGCGGCGATGCCGAGGGGGTCGCGCTGCTGTGGACCGAGGACGGGGTCTATGCCGTCGACGGCTTTCCAGAGGCGCGCGGCCATGCCGCAATTGCGACGCTTATCACCGGGCCGGTTCACCGCGATCTGATGGCGCGCGGCTGCGCCCATGTGCTCGGCGCGCCGGTGATCGACCTCGACGGCGACCGGGCGACGGCGTTGTGCCATTCGGTCGTACTGGCCAAGACTGACGAGGGCTGGGAGGCGGTGCGGGTCGCGGCCAATCGCTGGGAACTGGCGCGCACGCCCGCAGGCTGGCAGGTGACGCGGCGTGACAATGCCCTGCTCGACGGGCGCGGCGCGGCGCGAGCGTTGCTGGCGCGCTAGCTCACCAGCTGGCCGCCATCCACCACCAGCACGCTGCCGGTGGCCTTGCGCGCCTGTTCCGAAGCGAGGAAGGCGACCGCTTCGGCTATGTCCTCGGGCGCGCAGCTGCCGTCGACCAGCTTGGGCATCCCGCGCATCACCAGGTCCCAGTCGAGATCGCCCGCGGGCGGGGCCTGCTGAGTCATCGGCGTGGTGACGTGGCCCGGGCAGACCGCATTCACCCGCACGCCCTTGGCCGCATATTCCGCAGCCAGCGCAGTGGTCATGCCAACCACTGCGTGTTTCGAGGCGCAATAGCCGGCGGTGTAGATCATGCCCCGTAGCCCCGAGGTCGAGCCGATATTGACGATATTGCCCTTGGCTTTGACGAGGTGCGGCAGCGCCGCCTTGCAGATCACGAAGACGGAGGTGGTGTTGATCCGTAGCAGCCGCTCGAAATCGGCGACGGCGAAATCCTCGGTCGGCCCCCATTTGAGCATGCCCGCCACGTTGCAGACCACGTCGAGCCCTTCGCTCGCCGCGGCATCGACCAGCGCCAGACAGGATGCATGATCCTCGGCATCATAGACGACCGGCTTTGCCGCCGCGCCAATCATCGCCGCCGTTTCGTCGAGACCGGCCGCGTTGATGTCGCCGATGGTGACGCGCGCGCCCTCGCGGGCGAACAGGATCGCGGTCGCGCGCCCGATGCCGGAAGCTGCGCCGGTGACGAGCACGTTCTTGGCTGCAAATCGCATGATTCCGAATATCCTAGCCAAAGGTTGCGGGCGGTTCGCCCATGCTGCTGACCGTCGCCGACCCGCTCTCGTCGACCGCGTGGATCAGACACGAACGGCGCTGCGAGCGCGTTTCGGCGATCCACCAGCGCCCGTTCTGCTTCACGTAGACGTCTTCATATTCGACCCCCATCTGGGTGATGGTGCGGTTGGCAAGGTTGATCGAATGGAACAGCAGCGACCACTGCCCCAGCGCATGGTCCGCGCCATCAAAGGCAATCACCGCGCCGTCGGGCAAAAGCGTTTCGCGCAAGGTGCCAACGTCCTTGGCATCGCAGGCGCGCAGGTAGCGGGCCTTGAGGTCGCGAATGGCGCGGTCATCTTCCAGCCGCGCCAGGCGCTGCTCCAGCGCCGCGAGGTCCATCAGAACCGCACGCCAGCAGTTACCCCGAAGGTGCGCGGATCGGGGAAATATCCCAGCAGGATGCCGCCGAAGCCCGGGCCGAAGTCGATGAAGTTGGACGGCGCATCTTCCTTGGTCAGATTGCGGACGAACACCGAAATCTCCGTCTCCATCCCGCCGACGGCAAACTCTGCGAGGGTCGCTCGCAGGTTTACGATCGTGCGCCCCTGTGACTGGCTGGTCCCGGCGACCTGATCCGACCGGGACGGCGCAGTCAGCGCATAGGGGAAGGTGAAATATTCCGAGGAATAGTTGAGGTCGGCATAGATGTTGAACTTGCCCCAGTCGCCTTCAGCCACGCGCCAGTCTGCCCCGATCGAAGCGGTGGTCTCGGGGGCGTGGGGGAAGGCGCGGTTGTTCGAAACGTCCACCCCGCCGTCGATAAAGCGCTTGTACTCGGGATCGAGCAGCGCGAGCGAGGCGTTGATGGTCAGATTGTCGACAGGGCGCAGCACGGTTTCGATTTCGAGCCCCTGGATGCGCGCGGCGGCCGCGTTCTGGATCACCGAGGCAGCGCCGGTGGTGGCCGTGAACACCGACAGCTGCATATCCTTGCTGTCGTTGCGGAAGGCGGCCAGATTGACGATCAGGCGGTCATCGAGGAACCGGCTCTTGATGCCGAATTCATAGCTGTCGACCTGCTCGGGCAGATAGGGCTGGCACAGTTCCAGCGCGCCGCTCGGACAATCGGCGGTCGGCGCGGCAAAGACATTGCTTTCGCCGTTGAAGCCGCCCGATTTGAAGCCTTGCGCGAAGCGGGCGTAGAGATTGATCGTGTCGCTGGCCGCATAGCTGAGTGTCACAGCGGGCGAGAAATCGCTGAACTTGGCGTCAGGGATTGCGCCATAGGGCAGATTGGCAACCACCAACGGGCTGGTGATGCCGTTGGCGGGATCGAAGTTGACCCGGAAGAACCGGCTGATATCCTTGGTTTCCTCGGTATAGCGTCCGCCAAGGGTCAGCTTTAGGCGCTCGGTCAGGTCATAATCGAGCTGTGCGTAGATGGCCCATGCCTCGGTGTTCGAGCCATAGTTGGAGTCGAGATCGACACCGCCGCCGAAATAGGTCTGCGGGTTCACTGTCTCGGCCTGTTCGTCGAAGTAGAAGGCGCCCAGCACATAGGCGAGTCTGTCTTCGAACGCCGTACCGGTCAGCTGCAATTCCTGGCTGAAAGCGTGATAATCGGAAATGCGCTGGGTGAAGGCGACCGGGAACGGCGAACCGTCGAGATCGAGCCCGTCGGCCCATGCCAGATCACGATAGGCGGTGATCGACTTGAGTTCCGCATCCCCCAGCCCCACCGTCAGGGTCAGGGCATGGCCGTAGCTGCGCGAGCGTTCGTAAACCGGCGCATCGATCGCGGCGGTGGTCACGCGGTCGGGATTGGCGACCCGGTCGAGCGGGAAGAACGCCCCGCCAAAAGCGTAGCTCGGCGAGCCGGGATCGAAGATGTCGCGCGGATCGCCATTGCGGTTGACCGCCAGCAACTGCGAGAACGGCGGGGTCTGGTTCGACTTGCTGTAGTCGTAGGTATAGTCGGCGGTGATGCTGTCGGTGATTTCGGCCCGCAGCTGCACCATGAAGCTGCCGCTTTCGATCGAGTCCGTGCGGTTGCGGCCGCTCCCGTCCGGGGCTGTCAGCGCAATCAGGCCATCGCGGGTGCGATACTGGCCCGAGACCTTGGCCGAGAAGGCCCCCATCTGCGGCAGGTCAATCACGCCGCGCAGTCGCACTTCGTCAAAGCTGCCATAGGTCAGCTCAGCCATGCCGCCCGCTTCGCCGCTCGGCTTTTTGGTCACGAGGTTGACCGCACCTGCCAGCGCATTGCGGCCATAGAGCGTGCCCTGAGGCCCGCGCAGAATTTCCACCCTCTCAAGATCGGCAATGTCGAAGATCGAGCCTTGCGCCTTGGCGATGTAGACCCCGTCGAGATAGAGGCCGACCGCCGGTTCCCAGGTGATGGCGGGGTTGATCGTCACCGAGCCGCGGATCGCGATCTGCGAGATAGTCTTTGATGCCGGCGCGCGTTCGAACTTCACGTTGGGCGCAATCGTGCCGAGGTCGTCGATGGAATCGATCCCGCGGGTCTCGAGGAACTGGCTGCCCAGCGCGGTGATCGCAATCGGCACATCCTGTACGTTTTCGGCACGCTTCTGGGCGGTGACGACGATCACGCCGATTCCGTCCTCGCTCGGCTGGGCTGCGTCTGCTTGCTGCGCGACGGCAGGAGCCGCCAGCGCAAAAGCCAGCGCGCACCCAGAGGCTGCGATCATCAGATTCTTCATGGCACTCTCCCTGCCGCTCACGCATTATGCGTAATTTTATGCTATATTGTCTACGCGTAATACGGCTACAACTCAACCTTCAATTTGATTAACGTAAGCTTATGGTTGAAAATGGTGCGCGATTCAGATATCGGGCGGTAACAAGAAGATGCCTCGTCAAGGCCTTGGCAGCGGCGCGGCAATCACAGGACGGGATGACCAATGACCGGCACGGCAGACCTCGAAGCACGGATCGACCGGCTGGAATCGCTTGATGCAATCCGGCAGCTGCCCGCGAAGTATGCGCTTGCGCTCGACATGCGTGACATGGACGCGATGGTCTCGCTGTTTCCCGCTGATGTGCGGGTCGGCAAGGACACGACGGGAAGGCTTGCCCTGCGCGCCTATATGGACCGAACGCTGCGTTCGCCCTTCACCGGCACCTCGCACCATATCGGCGGACATGTCATCGAATTCGACGATCCCGATCATGCCCACGGCGTCGTCTATTCCAAGAACGAGCACGAGACCCCGGTTGAAGATGGGGCAGACGAATGGGTCATCATGCAGATGATGTATGTCGACGACTATGTGCGGCAGGACGGGCGCTGGTTCTTCGCCCGCCGCCTGCCGCTTTACTGGTATGCGACCGACCTCAACAAGCCCCCTGTGGGCGACAACAAGATGCGCTGGCCGGGTACCGAGTGGGCCGAGGGCAACTTCCACAAGCTGTTTCCCAGCTACGCTGAGTTCTGGTCGCGGGAGGGCGATCATGGCGGGCCGGTGGCAGAGCCTGCGCCGCTCGACCAGTTCCTTGCCACCATGCGACGAGGCGCCGCCGCGCCGAAGGTGAAGGTGCGGGCCGACTAGGCCGCGTTGCTACCCGTCAGGTGACTGGCGGCGATATAGCCGAAGGTCAGTGCAGGCCCGATAGTGACCCCGGCCCCCGGATAGCTCTCACCCATGGCCGAGGCTGCGCAGTTCCCGATCGCGTGGAGCCCGGGGATCGGCTGGCCGTCCGCGCCGATCACGCGGGCCAGTTCGTCGGTCTTGAGGCCGCCATTGGTGCCGATATCCCCGGGATAGATCGGCATGGCGTAGAACGGGCCCTTGTCGAGTGGGCGCAGGCAGGGGTTGGGGCTGACCCGCGGGTCGCCATACATCTTGTCATAGGCCGCCTCGCCGCGGTGGAAATCGGGGTCCTCGCCTTTGGCGGCATGGGCGTTGTAGCGCGTGATAGTGGCTTCCAGTGCGGCCGGATCGCAGCCGATCGCGCGCGCCAGCTCGGCGATCGTGCGGCCCTTCTTCAGGATGCCGCGCACCGCTGCCGGATGAGCCCAGTCGGGCACGATCGGATAAAGCGGGCCGACCGGGTAGTTGTGGCGATAGGTGTGGTCGAACACGAACCACGACGGGCTGGCATCGCCGTGCTCGCGCTGGCGGCGGGCCATCACCTGTCCGGTGACGTGATAGGAAGCCGCCTCGTTCAGATAACGTTCGCCCTTCTGGTTGACCATCAACGAACCCGGCAGGGCGCGCTCGATGGTGCACAGCCGCCCGCGATCTTCGCCCGGGACATAGAACACCGGCGCGGCCCAGGCCGATTGCATGTTCATCACATCCGCGCCCAGCGCCTGCCCGGCGCGGATCGCGTCGCCAGTGTTGCCGCTGGTACCGCCTGATAGCAGCGCGGTCGGGTAGAGCGGGGCGTTGGCGGCGCGCATCTTGGCGTTCTTGTCGAAGCCCCCGGCCGCCAGCACCACACCCTTGCGCGCGGCCACCCGCAGCAGCTTGCCCTCGCGCCGGATCACCGCTCCGGCGACGCGCCCGCCTTCATGCACCAGTTCGACCAGCGGGCTATCGAGCCACAGCGGCACGCCTGCATCCTTCAGCGCCATGCGCAAGCCCCCGGCGAGCGCATTGCCCAGCGTCAGCCGCCGGTCCTTGCGCGAGGTGAAGCGGAACGGCCAGTCGAACCAGTAGCGTGCGAGGCTCTTGGCCAGATGCCACGGCCAGCCCTTGGCGCGGAACAGCAGGATGTAGGTCTCGTCGAAGTGCCAGTTGAGATAGCCGAACAGCGAGGCGGCGGGCGAGGCAAAGCGCAGGGTCCGCACGTCATCGCCCAGCTTCTTGCCATCAATCGGCAACGGCATGTGGGTGCGGTAGCCGGTGGGGGAACCGCCGGGATTTTCCGCGTGGTAATCAGGATAGGGGAAGGCGTGGTATTCGATCGGCGTGTTCGCTCCCATCCAGCGTAGCATCGCCGAGGCATTCTCGACATAGGCGCGGATGTTGCCATCGGGGACATTCGGCGCGGACAAGGCGCGGACATAGGTGAAGGCATCGTCCACCGTATCGTGAAAGCCTGCCGCGGCGGCCTGATCGCTGGCGGGAATCCAGATCCCGGCGCCGGACGTCGCCGAGGTGCCGCCCCACAGGCTCTCCTTCTCGACGATCAGGGCCTCGGCATGGTTCTTCGCTGCCACCAGCCCCGCCAGCATCCCGCCAGCGCCCGAGCCGACGACGAGAACATCGACCTCCTTGTCCCACTGCACGGTCATGGTTTCAGCCTTCTTGTGTCACGAGGGAATATAGAGCTGGGCGGCCTTGCCGCCATCGACCGGCAGCGCAACGCCAGTGATGTAGCTTGCCGCGTCGGACAGCATGAAGACGATCGCCTCCGCCAGTTCCTCCGGCTCGCCGCCGCGCCCCATCGGGATCGCGCCCGCCGTCTTGGCGGCAAGGTCGGGCGCCTTGGCGGCGAAATCGAGTGTCGCGGCGGTGTTCACCTGCCCGGGCACGATCGCGTTGACGCGGATGCCCTGCGGTGCGCCTTCCATCGCGGCGACCGCCGTGAACTGGATCAGCGCGGCCTTGGAGGCGGAATAGCTCGAATAATTGGCCATCGCCCGGATCGCGGTGGTCGAGGAGATGTTGACGATCGAGCCCTTACCCTGCGCCGCCATCACCTTCATCGCAGCCTTGGTGCCGATAAACACGGCATCGGCATTGACCGCGAAATCCTTGCGCCAGTGCTCCAGCTTCAGCCGGGCAATCGGCGCGTAGTGGGTCGACATGGCATTGTTGACCAGCATGTCGAGCCTGCCATGTCGGGCAGCGATCCCTTCGATCAACGCCTCGAAGGCAGCAAAATCGGTGACATCAAGCGTGACCGCTTCAATCTCGCCGCCGTCGTCTGCGATTCTGGCGCGGGCGATTTCGAGCTGTTCGGCACGGCGTCCGCAGATCACCACGCGCGCGCCGCGCTTGGCCAGCAGAGCGGCGGTAGCAAAGCCGATCCCGTCGCTCCCGCCCGTTACAAGCGCAACCTTGCCTGCCAGATCCTTTGCCATCGCTTTCTCCCGGTTCGCTCTGCCATGATGTCCAGATCTGGCCGCGATTGTAAAACGCAATTGACGCGTCAAGTGACGAAATGTCAACATGACGCGTAATTGTTAGTGCTAAAAAATACGAATCCTGCGATATGGGGTTTGGCATGAAGCTGCGGTTGCGCAAAAGGGAAAGCAATGGTCGATCTGACAGGCAAGGTAGCGCTGATAACCGGTGCGGGGCAAGGCGTGGGGCAGGGCATTGCCCTTGGGCTGGCCGCTGCTGGGGCGGCGGTCGCTGTGACCGGTCGGACGGCGACCAAGCTTGACCAGACCTGCGCGCTGATCGCCGAGCGCGGTGGCAGGGCGCTCGCGATCGAGGGGAACGTCAAGGACGTGGCCAGCCTTGCCGCCATGGTCGATAAAACGGTCGCCGGACTGGGTGGGCTCGATATTCTCGTCAACAATGCGCAGGAAGTGCCCAATGGCCCGCTGCTCGATGTGACCGACGAGGCCTTCATGGCCGGGTTCGAATCCGGGCCGCTCGCCAGCTTCCGGCTGATGAAACTGGCGCACCCGCACATGGTGGCGCGCGGCGGCGGAGTGATCGTCAACCTCGCCTCCTCGGCCGGCATCCGTTGGGACATGAGCGGCTATGGCGCATATGGCGCGGTCAAGCAGGCGACCCGCGTGCTGACCCGCGCCGCCGCTGCCGAGTGGGGCCGCGCCGGAATCCGGGTGCTGACCATCGCCCCGCACGCCGAAAGCCCCGGACTCAAATGGTGGGTGGAGAACAATCCCGAGGAGGCCGAGGCCTTCTTCCGCACCATCCCGCTCGGCCGCATCGGACGGCTGGAGGAGGACATCGGCCGGGCCGTCGCCGCGCTGTGCTCGGATGACTTCGCCTACCTCACCGGGGCGACCATCCCGCTCGACGGTGGGCAGGCCAACTTCGACTGAGTTGGCAATGGAGAAGGTCGTCTGTCTCCTGTGGGCCGCAGCGGGTGCCGATCGCGAGGGGTTCAATGCCGGGCTGCTCGAACGCCTGCCGGCTGCGCTGGCCGATGCCGGAGCCAGCCGCATCCGTCTGAATCTCGAGGATGCGCAGGTCGCCGCCGGTGCGCCGCTGCGCCAGTCGCGCGGCCCGCGCCAGCATGACGCGGTGGTGCAGTTCTGGCTGCCGTCCGCCAATCCCCTGCTGCGCGGCGCGATCGACCGCGTGCTCGATGCCGAATGTGATCATTGGCATGGGTGGTTGGTGGCGGAGTCGACCATCATCGCAAATGCCGCCTATCCGACTCGGCGGGGCGAGCGGACCGCTGGCTGGGCGCAGATGGCGTTCCTGACCTTGCCTGAACGGCTGAGCCATACGCAGTGGCGTGAAATCTGGCAGGATCACCACACGCTGGTGGCGATCGAGACCCAGGCCAATTTCGAATATGTCCAGAACCTCGTCGTGCGGGCCCTGACGCCGGACGCGCCGCCCTATGTCGCTATCGTCGAGGAGTGTTTTCCTGCCGCGGCGTTGACGGATCCTTTCGTGTTCTTTGATGCCGTCGGCGACCCGGCCCGCTTCCGCGCAAATCTCGACCGGATGATGGCGAGTTGCGAGCGTTTCATCGACAGCGGCACGATCGACGTTATCCCTACAGGACAATACAGTTTCTGAGCGCAGTTGCGACGCGATTATCGGCTAGCGCTGCATGAAAATCGCTCTTTGCGTAAAAAAATTGACTATGAAATCCGCAAGGCGTCGCTATAGTGAGGCGCAACGACGACAATGCGTCGACTCGTGGGAGGGAATGGAATGGCATCCAAGGTGGCGCTTGTCACCGGTGCGAGCCGTGGCGCGGGCCGCGGCATCGCCCGCGGCTTCGGGGAGATGGGTTACACTGTCTATGTCACCGGTCGCACCGTGGCTCCCGGCGATGCGAAAGGCTGGGACGGCACCGTGCTGCCCGGCACGGTCGCCGAGACCGCGGCCGAAGTGACCGCTGCGGGCGGCACGGGCATTGCGGTGATGTGCGACCATGCCGATGATGCACAGGTCGCCGCGCTGTTCGCCCGGATCGCCGAGGAGCAGGGCCGGCTCGACGTGCTGGTCAACAATGCGACCTACATCCACCACCAGCTGATCGAGAAGAAGCCCTTCTGGGAGAAGGAGCTCGACGCGGCCAAGATCCTCGATGTCGGCCTGCGTTCGGCCTATGTGGCGAGCTGGCATGCGGCGCGGATGATGGTGCCGCAGGGCTCGGGCGTGATCGCCTTCGGTTCGTCCTTCGGTGGTTCGTGCTACATGCATGGTCCTGCCTACGGGGCGCAGAAGGCGGGCGTCGACAAGTTCGCGCACGACATGGAGCATGATCTGCGCGGCACCGGGGTGATCGCGGTCTCGATCTGGATGGGGCCGCTGGTCACCGAACGCTCGCTGATCGCGCAGAAGACCAATCCCGAACAATACGAAGGCTTCATCGAAGCGGCGGAGAACCCCGAGTTCACCGCCCATATCATCGATGCCATCGCCGCCGCGCCCAACCGTGACGAGCTGTCCGGCCAGACCCTGATCGGCGCCGAGATCGCGAAGGAACTGGGGGTCACCGATCGCGGCAAGGAAAAACCGAGCTACCGCGAGATGCTCGGCAGCCCGCGCCCCAAGAACCCGGCCGCCGTCTACTGACATGGCCGACCGGTTCCACCTTGCCGACCTGCTCGAGACGGTCGCCCGCACGGTACCGGACCGGATCGCGCTCATCTCCGACAGTGCCCGGCTGACCTTTGCCGAGCTTGACGAGCGCTGCGACCGCCTTGCTGCGGGGCTGGCGGCGCAGGGCATCACGCGGGGCGACACGGTGGGCCTCTATCTCCAGAACGGCCCGGCCTATATCGAAACCTTCATCGCCGCCTGCAAACTCGGGGCGGTGCCGTTCAACGTCAACTACCGTTACCGCGCGGACGAGTTGCGCTATCTGTTCGCCAATGCTGGCAGCGCAGCGATCGTCCACGACGCGGAATTTGCGCCGCTGATGCGCGAGGTGCGCGGCGACGTGCCGACGCTGAAGCTGTCGGTCGCGGTTGCGGACGGATCGGGGGCGGACATTGCAGGCTCGCTCGCCTATGCCGATCTGCTGGCCCATGAGCCCGGCGGGCCCTGGGAGCGCAGCGAGGACGACATCCTTCTGTCCTACACCGGCGGCACCACCGGAATGCCCAAGGGCGTGATGTGGCCGCACAAGGCTTTCATCTTCGCTTGCGCCGGCGGGGCCGGCTACTTCAACCCGCACGGGCCGATCACGGCTCCGCAGGACATCGCCTCGCGTGCGGCCGACGGCTATCCGCTCAGCCTGTTCCCGCTCGCGCCGCTGATGCACATGGCGGCGATGTGGGCGGTGTGGAGCGCGCTGCTCAACGGCCTCACCATCATCCTCGACGAGGGCCGCGTGTTCGATCCCGAGCGCGTGCTCGATACGGCCGAGCGCGAGGGCGCGAGCATGTTGCAGTTCGTCGGCGACGCCATGGCCGGCCCGCTGCGCGATGCCCTCCGGGCGAACCCGGGACGCTGGGATCTGTCGAAGATCGTCAATCTCGGCTCGGGCGGAGCGGTGTTCTCGCAGCATCTCAAGGATGATCTCAAGGCGCAGGTGCCCGGCGCGTCGATCTCCGACGGCATGGGCTCGACCGAAACCGGCGTGTCCGGCCAAGCCCAGACCTCGGGCGAGGGCATGATGCGGCTGGCGGCCAACGATCAGCAGCAGGTGGTGACCGACGGGCGGATCGCCGGGGTGGGCGAAACCGGGCTCATTGCCCGCAGCGGCAACACCCCTGTCGGCTATTACAACGATCCGGTGAAGACCGCCGAGACCTTCGTCACCATCGACGGCAAGCTGTGGGCGGTCTCGGGCGATACCGGCAGGCGCGATGCCGACGGCATGATCACTGTGTTCGGGCGCGGATCGACCTGCATCAACACCGGCGGCGAGAAGGTGTTTCCCGAGGAAGTCGAGGAAGTGTTGCGCGCCCATCCGGCGATTGCCGACGCGGTGGTCGCCGGTCAGCCGGACCCGCGCTGGGGCGAACGGGTGGTGGCGATCCTTGCGCCACGCGATCCGGCGGCCGCGCCCTCCTATGACGCCATCAAGACCTTCGCTGCCGAACGGCTGGCGGGCTACAAGGTGCCCAAGGCGCTGGTGTGGGTCGACACAGTGCGCCGCTCGCCCGCGGGCAAGCAGGACTACCGCTGGGCCAAGGAACTGGTGGCCAGCGCGTCATGAGCCAGATCGACCCCGTCTTTGCCGCCGTCACCGCACCCGGCACGCCGTTCGAACTGGTCGAGCGCGACGGCCTGCTGCAATTCGCGCAGGCCGCGCCCGATCTCGCGCTGATGATCGAGCACGCCCGGCGGCACGGGGACAAGACCTTTCTGATCGATTTCTCCGCCGACGGGGCCGAGCGCCGCCTGACCTTCGAACAGGTGTTCGCCTGGCGCGACCAGCTTGCGCCGATGCTGGGCATCCGGCGCGGCGACCGGGTGGCGATCTGCATGAGGAACCGCGCCGAATGGATCGTCGCCTTCATGGCGGTGATCAAGGCGGGCGGAGTGGCGGCGCTGCTTAACAGCCGCGGCTCTCCGGCCGAACTGGCGGCGATGATTGCCGAGGTCACGCCGGAAGTGGTGCTGGCCGATAGCCGCCGCGCCGCGCTGATCCGCGAGGGTGGTTACGACGGGCGGATGCTCGATCTCACCCAGCCGTTTGACGAGGCGGAGATCGCCCGCCGCAATGCCGATGCGCCCGCGCCCGGCTCGCCGCTCGATCCGGCGGCAATCCTGTTCACTTCCGGCACCACGGGGCGGGTCAAGGGCGCGGTGCTGACCCATCGCAGCCTCATCACCGGGCTGATGCTGATGCAGCTGTCGGGAATGATGGTGCTGCACAACATGGCCCGCGCGCACGGGATGGAGCCGGCGCAGCTGATGGCCGCCATGCCGCAGCAGGCGGTGCTGCTGGTCTATCCGCTGTTCCACATCTCCGGCCTTGGCGCGGCGTTCCTGTCGCCGCTGTTTGCCGGATCGAAGGTCGTGATCATGCGCCGTTGGGATGCTGAGGAGGCCGCGCGGCTGATCGAGGCCGAGAAGATCACGCTGTTCTCCGCCGTGCCGACCATGCTGTGGGATCTGCTCCACCGCGCCAAGCCGGGCGAGGCCGATCTTTCCTCGCTGCGCAACATCGCCTCGGGCGGGCAGGCGCTGCCGGTCAACCTGCTCGACGCGATCCGCGAGGCCTGCCCGCAGGCGGTGATGGGCACCGGCTACGGCATGACCGAGGCTTCCGGCTCGCTGGCGCAGGCGGTGGGCGAGGACTTCCTGAGGAAGCGCTCCTCTGCCGGACGGGTGCTGCCGCTGGCGCAGGTGCGGATCGTCGCGCCCGACGGCACGGTGCAGGGCACGGGTGCAAGCGGCGAGATCCAGCTCAAGGGCGCGATGGTGATGGCGGGCTACTGGAACCGCCCCGAAGACACCGCCGCCGCCTTCACCACCGACGGTTGGCTGCGCACCGGCGATGTCGGCTACATTGATGACGAGGGCTACATCTTCATCGTCGACCGGGTGAAGGACATGGTCATCTCCGGCGGCGAGAACATCTACTGCGCCGAAGTCGAGCGCGTGCTTGGCGAACTCGACGGGGTCGGTGAATGCGCCGCCTTCGGCATCCCGGACGAGCGGCTCGGCGAATTGCTGGTCGCCGTGGTGCGCGGCGAGGGCCTGAACGAACAACAGGTCAAGGACTGGGTCGGCGAGCGGCTGGCGCGCTACAAGGCCCCCGGCCATGTCGCGATTACCGCCGATCCGCTGCCGCGCAATCACGTGGGCAAGGTCGACAAGATCGCGCTGCGCGCCGCCTGGCCCAAGCTTTACGGAGTGGAATGACATGGGTTTCCCCAAGGACATCGGCATCATTGACTGCATGCTCGGCATTCCCGAGGCCGAGGACCGCTCCGACTGGTTCACCGCCTTCCGTCCGCTGATCAAGGACGAGGAGACGCTGCGGCAGTTCTCGATGCCCGCGCAATACATGTTCAAGGACGTGCCGCAGACCGGCCATGCCGACGACTACGTCAAGTGGACGGTCGAGCAGATGGACCAGCACGGCATCGCCAAGGCGCTGATCGGCTGGAACGAGAACGCCACCTCGCGCCGCGCCAAGGAGATGTTCGGGGACCGCTTTTTCTTCGATCTGCCCTGCGATCCCAACAAGGGGATGGAGGAAGTGCGCCGCATCAAGCGCATTCATGCCGAAGTCGGCCTGTCGGCGATCAGCGTCTTTCCCGCCGGCACGCTGCCGCAGGTGGCGATCAATCACAAATACATGTTCCCGCTCTACGCCTGCGCGGTGGAGCTCGACATCCCGATCTGCCTCAATGTCGGCATTCCGGGGCCGCGCATCCCGATGGAGACCCAGAAGGTCGAACATCTCGACGAGGTCTGCTGGTTCTTCCCCGATCTGAAGATCGTGATGCGCCACGGGGCCGAGCCGTGGCAGGATCTCGCGGTCAAGCTGATGCTGAAGTGGCCGAACCTCTACTATTCGACCAGCGCCTTCGCGCCCAAGCACTACCCCAAGGCGATCATCGACTACGCCAACACCCGCGGCGCGGACAAGATCATCTACGCCGGATACTTCCCGATGGGCCTCAGCCTCGAGAGGATTATGTCCGACATGGAGAACGTAGCCCTCAAGGACGAGGTATGGCCCAAGTTCCTGCGCGACAATGCGAAGGCCGTTTTCAAGCTCTGACACACAGCAATGCAAGTCCGGCGACTGCCGGGGAGGACGATATGACCGATACCGCAACCGACGCCCGCACCGCCCCCGTGGCCGTGTGGCAGGTGCTCGAGAAGATGAGCAAGGAAGAGCGCGAGGCATGGCGCGTGGCGGACATCGCCAATCGTCGCCCGGTCGCCGAGCGCAATCTCGACATCGGCTATCCGTTCGGCTGGTATCCCTTCATGTTGGGCCGCGATCTGGCCGTGGGCGAGGTCAAGCCTGCGCGCTATTTCGGCCGCGATCTTGCCGTGTGGCGCGGCGAGGACGGGCAGGCGCGCATGATGGACGCCTATTGCAAGCACCTCGGCGCGCACATGGGCCACGGCGGCAAGGTGCATGGCAACCTGCTCGAATGCCCGTTCCACGCCTGGCGCTATGATGGCGAGGAAGGGGTGGTAAAAGAGATCCCCTACGCCAAGGCGGTTCCCCCGCAGGTGAAGCGCAAGTGCACCCGCACCTGGCACGTGCGCGAAGCCAACCAGTGGCTGTGGGTGTGGTATCACCCCGAGGATGCCGCGCCGATCTACGACGTGGTCGAACTGCCCGAAGCCAGCGATCCCGACTGGACACCCTACGACATCGTCGAATGGAAGGTGTTCGGCAGCCTGCAGAACATGGCCGAGAACGGGGTCGATTTCGCCCACTTCAAGTATATTCACGGCACCGCCGAACTGCCCACCGCCGAAATGCAATGGGGGGAGTGGGACCGCTCGGCGGTGGTGCGCGCCAAGATGGGCACGCCCAAGGGCATGGTCGACGGCGCGATCACCAGCAATTCCGTGGGACCGGGGCAGGCGTGGGTGCGCTTCACCGGTATCTGCGAAACGCTGCTGGTGGCTTGCATCATCCCGGTCGAGCTTGACGAGTTGCAGGTGATCTATTGCTACACCCAGCCGCGCGAACAGACCGAAGGGCCGATGGCAGGCCTTGCCCGGGCGATCATAAAGGACGTCAACAAGCAGCTCGATCAGGACAAGGTCGTGTGGGACCGGATGCGCTACGAACCCAATCCGATCATCTGCGACGGCGACGGTCCGATCCCGCATTTCCGCAAGTTCTACGCCCGCTTCTATGCAGCTGGCGACGGGGTTCCCGGATCGCTGAAAGCGGCAGGCTGAACCGGTGGCGGACAATCCGATGCTGACGACGCGCCGTTCGGTGCTTGCGGGCGGAACCGCTATTGCGGCGCTCGGCCTGCCTAAAACCACCCGGGCCGCATCAGGCAAGGTAGGCGAAGTGCTCGACACCCACGACGCGCTCGGCCTCGCCCGGCTGGTGCGCAAACGCAAGATTTCTCCGAGCGAGCTGCTAGAGGCCGCGATCGCGCGGGCTGAGGCTATGAACCCGCGCTTCAACTTCATGGCGCAGAAGCATTACGACTATGCCCGTGCAGAAATCGCGCGCGGATTGCCCGATGGCCCTTTTACCGGGGTGCCGTGGCTGCTGAAGGATCTGGGCACCTTTGTTAAGGGCCTTCCGACCGAAGGAGGCAGCCGGATCAACAAGGGTGTTGCCGCGCAGTTTACCTCGGAACTGGTGGAGCGCTACCGCCGCGCCGGCCTGGTTGTGTTCGGCAAAACCACCACGCCCGAATTTGGCTTGACCGGCACGACCGAAAGCACGCTGAAAGGCGCGACCCGCAATCCGTGGAACCCGGAACGCGTCGCAGGCGGATCATCAGGCGGAGCAGCGGCGGCGGTGGCGGCGGGGGTTATTCCTGCGGCGCACGCTACAGATGGCGGCGGCTCGATCCGCATTCCGGCCTCATGCTGCGGCTTGTTTGGCATGAAGCCCAGCCGGGGGCGTACGCCTATGGGCCCAAACCGTACGGAGGGGTGGGCGGGACTATCGGCCCATCACGTCATCACCCGATCGGTACGCGATTCAGCTGCCTTGCTGGACGCCACTCATGGGGTCGAGCCAGGATCGCGCTATGCCGCACCCACGCCCGACGGCACCTTCCTGGCGCAACTTGAACGTAAGCCGGGCCGGTTGCGGATTGCCTTGATGCGCAAGCCGTTAAGCGGCGCGCCGGTTGACCCTGAATGCCTGGCCGCGCTCGATCAGGCTGCGCGCCTCTGCGAAAGCCTTGGCCACCACGTCGAAGAGGCCGCACCGAAACTCGATGCGGGCGCAATGGGACAAGCAAGCTTCGTGCTGATCGCCTCGTCCTTGGCGGCTGATCTCACCGATCAGGCCAGCCGACTAGGGATCGAGCTTGGTCCAGATGTGCTGGAGCCAATCACGCTCGCCTTTGTGGGATATGGCAAGACGACCAGCGGATCGGATTTTGCGCGTGCCAACAACACTATGCAGGCCGCAGCTGTGACTGTCGCGCAGTTCATGGCGGATTACGACGTGATCCTCTCGCCGACGCTGGCCGCGCCGCCGCTGATGCTGGGGCAGATCAATCTTTCGCCCGACGTGGCGTTCCCCGAATGGGGCCAGCGCGCGGCGATGTTCTCACCCTTCACGCAAGTTGCCAATTTCACCGGTCAGCCCAGCATGTCGGTGCCGCTCGGCATGTCAGGAGACGGACTGCCGATCGGGATGCAGTTCACCGGCCGTTATGGCGAGGAGGCACTGCTGTACCGTCTGGCGGGTCAGTTGGAACGGGCCGCGCCATGGGCCAGCCGCCGGCCGGTGACGGGCTAGAGGAGGGCTGGCGATGGATCTGGCACCACTAGCAGGACTGCTCGGCCTCTTCGGACTGGCGGGCCTTGCCGGACTGCGGCAGCCCGCTGACCGGGCGCAGCCGGGCGGTGCGATCCGCCTGCTCGGCCTGCTCGGGCTCGGCGGGCTTGCAGGCATCTGGATCGACGGCGCCGGCGCGCTGGGCGCTGCCGGGGCGCTCGGCTTGTGGAACCACCAGAACCCGAAGCTCGCCCGCTGGGCATGGCCTGGCTGGGTGTTCCCGATCGGGGTCTATTACTTGGTGCGGCACCTGGCCGCCTGACGGGAGAACATGATGCGCGGATTGCAGGGCAAGGTAGGGGTAGTCGCAGGCGGCGGTCGCGGGATCGGCGCGGCCACCGCGCGCCGGCTCGCCGAGGAAGGCGCCTCCGTGGTGATCGGCGACATCGCCGAGGACTGGGCCAAGGAAACCGCCGAGGCGATCCGCAGCAATGGCGGGCGCGCGATCGGCGTGCATCTCGACGGCACCAGCGCTGCCTCGCAGCAGGATATCGTCAATGCGGCGCTGAATGAATTTGGCGCGCTCGATTTCTACCATTCCAACCTTGCGGGCGGCACCGAGGGCGATATCGACGCGCTGCATTGCCCCGAAGATGTGCTCGACCGTTCCTTCGCGATCAACACCAAGAGCCACATGTTCGCCACGCAAGCCGCGCTGCCGGTAATGCTAGAAAAGGGCAGCGGGGCGATGATCTACACCTCGTCAGGCGCAGCGATCGGCGGCAACGCCTTCCAGGTCGCCTATCCCATGACCAAGAACGCGATCCACGCGCTGGTGCGCCATGTCGCGGCGAAATACGGCAAGAAGGGCATCCGCGCCAACGGGGTCAGCCCCGGCGTTGTCCTGACCGAGGCGGTCAAGCAGCACCTGACGGACGAATATGTAGAGAACGCGCTCAAGGGCGTGCCGCATACCCGGCTCGGCCAGCCGGAGGACATCGCCGCCGCGGTCGCCTTCCTCGCATCGGATGACGGCGTGTGGGTCAACGGGCAGGTCTGGCATGTCAACGGCGGCATGATCAAGCGCGACTGATGGAGACAGCTCCTTCCCGCTCGAACCCGTGGCTGGTGCTTGGCATCCTGCTGACGATCTACATCTTCAACTTTGCCGACCGCTATCTGCTGACGGGGCTGGTCGGGCCGATCAAGGCCGAGTTCGGGGTCGGCGACAACCTCATGGGCCTGCTGATGGGGCCTGCCTTTGTTGTGTTCTACGTGTTGTTGGGGGTGCCGTTCGCTCGGCTGGCTGACCGTTCCTCGCGCGTCCGCATTATTGCGGCGGGCTGCGTCATGTGGAGCCTTGCGACAGCGGCGACGGGCTTGGCAACCGGCCCGGTCACGCTGGCGCTGGCGCGGTTGGCGGTGGGCGTGGGCGAGGCGGCTTTCGTGGCACCTGCCTATTCGCTCCTGTCCGACTACTTCAAGCCCGAGCGCCGGGGACTGGCCTTCGCCATCCTCGGCCTGGCGACCTATATCGGCCAGATCGCAGGACAGGCGGGCGGACCGGCGATCGCGGCGGCGACCGACTGGCGCACGGCCTTCTTTGCGATCGGGATACCGGGCATCGCTCTAGGCCTGATCGCGCTGGTGCTGGTTCGAGAGCCGCCGCGCGAAGGCCAGACTGCAGGCGAGGCGCAGGTCGTCATCCCGCTCGGCGTGCTGGTGAACCGGCTGGTTCGAACGCCCAGTTTCGTGCTGATGGCGATCGGGTTCGGGCTCGGGGTCATGTCGGGGATCTCCTTCGGGTATTGGGGGCCGGAGCTTTTCGCCCGCAGCTACGCGATCGACGAGGTCGCGGCCAAGACCGCGTTCGCGTTGAATTTCGGCCTGTCGGGCCTGATCGGAATGCTCGGTTTCGGCGCTCTGGCAGACCGGCTTTCCAAGCGCAGCCGCGCCTGGCCTGCATTGCTGTCAGCCATGGCCCTGGGAGCGGCGACTGTGCTGGTGGTCATGACTGTCTGGGCGCCGACATTCGCGATGGCGAAGTGGCTGGCGATCCCCTGCGGTCTGCTTGGCGGTGGCTGGTCGGTCGGGTTGTTTGCAGCGCTGCAATACATGCTGCCCTCTGCCTACCGCGCAAGCGCCACCGCGCTGTTCGTGGCGGTCACGACATTGCTCGGCTACTTCATCGGCCCGTGGCTGACCGGTGCGTTGAGCGAGAGCATGGGCGACAATGCTGCTTCGTTGCAATTGGCCCTAACGATCATCGTCCCAGTTGGCGTAGTGGCTTCGGCGCTGGCCTTCTTGGCTGCAAGCCGGTTGGAGCGCGACCGCATCGCGCTGGCCGAGGCCGGCTAATCCCTGTGCAATTTGCGGTCTGCTTGACGCATCGCGAATTTCGGAGTTTGTGAACATTCATGTCGAACGACTTCCAGATTGACGACGCCGACCGCGCGATTGTTGAACAATTGCGCCTGAATGGCAGAGCCACCAACCAGCAGATCGCCAACACGTTGGGGCTGACTGCTGCCACTGTATCCGCGCGCATCCGGCGTATGGAGGATGCCAACAAGCTTCGGGTGGTGGCGGTTTCCGACTTCTCGGCGCATGGCTACAACGTTCTGATGGAGGTTGCGATCGAAGTTGACGGTCGTCCTGCAATCGATGTGGTCGAAGAACTGGTGCAGTTCCCTGAAGTCTTCGCCGCCCATCTGGTGACCGGCCGCTATGACATCGACATTCTAGTAGCCTTGCACGATTTTGACGAATTGCCTGATTTATTCCTGCAGAAGTTCGGCAAGATCGAAGGCATCCGTTCGATGGTCCCGGCGATTGCCGTCGATGTCATCAAGTACAAGTTCGATGTCGCCCCGATCGACGCAAGGAGCGAGGCATGAGCGCGCCGCAGCTTGATGATCTCGATCGCCAGTTGATCGAGGCGCTGGCGCGCGACGCGCGGGTTTCGAACCGCAAGATCGCGCTCGATCTCGGCGTGACCGAGGGCACCGTGCGTGGCCGGATCAAGCGGTTGCAGCAGGACGGACTGATCTCCTTCACCGCGATCACCAGCTTCGGCCTCGCGGATTCAGCGCGCATGGCCTTCATCGGGGTGGAAGTGAACGTCAGCGATGTGCGCGGCGTTGCGGAGCGCATTGCTGAACTGCCTGCGGTCAACGCGGTGATGATCACCATGGGGCGGTTCAACATCCTTGCGATCTGCCTGTTCAACTCGCTCGACAATCTGCTCGAGGTGGCTTCGAACCAGATCCTTTCGATGCCGGGCGTTCACCACGTCGAGACTTCGATCGCGGTCAAGACCGTGAAATACAATGCGCGGGTGGTGCGCATCACCGCCGCTGACCGCGCCTTGCCCGATCTTGCTGATGACGATGCGTAAATGAATTTGTCAAAAATTACGCGTATAATTGCCATTATCTGATTTTCCATCCACGATACGTAGGTGACTTGCAAAACGCCTGCGCTTCCCGTAAGAGTCGGGAAAGATGTCGGAGGGAGAGATATGGCCACCACTCAAGATTATGGGCTGGGCGAATTCACCTATCCGCGCGGCTGGTTCATGGTCGGGCGGTCTGAGGAGGTCGGTACGGCCCCGCTCGCTGTGCGTTATTTCGGTGAGGACATGGTGCTTTATCGCGGGGGGCAAAGCGGCAAGGTCTTCATGATCGAGGCCTACTGCCCGCATATGGGCACGCACCTCGCCCGCAACACCACCTCCTATGTCGTCAAGGACGGCGAGCATGTGCAGGGCGACAATATCCGCTGCCCCTATCACGGCTGGCGCTTCGGTCCGGACGGGCGGGTCAACCAGATACCCTATTCGCCCGCGCCGATCCCCAAGTCGGCCTGCGTCAAGAGCTGGAAGGTGGTTGAGCGCGCGGGCTGCCTGTGGGCCTGGCACGATCCTGAAGGCATGGAACCTGACCACGATCTGCCTCCGTTCGAGAATTACGACGCACCCCACTGGGTCAACTGGAACGTTCGCGAGTTGGGCGAGCTGGCCTGTCACCCGCAGGAGGTGGTAGATAACATGGCTGACAAGGCTCACCTCGAACCGGTCCATGGCTCGATCGCGATCGACAGCTTCGAAAACGCCTTCGAAGATCACGTCTGCCGCCAGATCCTCTCGGCCGGGCACCGCACGCTGGCGGCCGATGGCGGCGAGCCAATGACCAATGACACTTGGTACACCGGCCCCGGCATTCTGCAGTCGGTGATGGTCGGCGCCAACCCCTCGCATATGCTGATCGCGCATACCCCGATCGAAGACGGGGTGATCAAGGTCTGGTACGGGCTGATGGTGAAGGTCGACAACGCCGCGCCCAACGATGAAGACCGCACGCTGGCCTCGACTTACGAAGAAGCCGGGGTCGATGCCTTTGCGCAGGATTTCGAGATCTGGTCGAACAAGCGGCCCTGCATTCACCCGCTGATGGTGCGCGGCGATGGGCCGTTCGACAAAGTGCGGATCTGGTATCGCCAGTTCTACAATTCGCGCAGCCAGGCCAAGACCTTCCAGACCCGCGTCAACGGGCGCTACACCACCCGCGGCACCAAGTCCGCGCCATGGGAAACCGCCGCCTGACCGACGCATACGGCCGACACGCAAAGGGGCCGCCTTCCCGCAAGGAAGCGCGGCCCCTTTGCTTCTCAGAAGACGGTGGCGCCGCCGTCGACCACCAGCGGATGCCCGGTGACGAAGCTCGCCTGATCGGAGCATAGCCACAGCACTGCAGCGGCGATCTCCTCGGCATACCCCATGCGTCCCATCGGGGTCATGCCATCCATCACCTTGCGGATTTCGGGATTGGCGGTGAGCGGCGCAGTCATCGGCGTTTCGATCACGCCGGGGCACACCGCGTTGACGCGGATCCCGGCCTTCGCCCAGCGCAGCGCGCCGTGACGGGTCAGGCCGATGACGCCGTGCTTGGTGGCGGTATAGCCCGGCTGCGCGCCATTGCCGACCAGCCCGTTGATCGAAGAGGTGTTGACGATCGCGCCTTTGCCCTGCGCGAGCATCACTTCGGCCTCCTCGCGCATGCAATACATGACGCCGGACAGGTTGACCGCAATCGCCCGGTCCCACACCGCGTCCTCGTATTCGTCCGCGCCCATGTTGTTGATACCGGCATTGTTGTGCGCGAAATCGAGCCGGCCATAGTCTGCCACAGCCCGCGCCACGAGCGCTTTGACCTCCGCCGGTTCGGCGACATTGCAGCGCTGGTAGAGCGCCTTGCCCCCCGCGGCCGCGATCAGCGCGACGGTCTCTTCGCCGGCCTCGTCGTTGACATCGGACACCACCACCGCCGCGCCCGAGGCGGCGAAGGCAAGCGCGGTTGCACGGCCGATCCCGCCGCTCGCGCCAGTGACCAGCGCAACCTTGCCGTCAAACCCGTAATTCATCCCGCCTCTCCTTGATATGCGTAACGATTAGGCTACAAGATAACGCAAAGAATGGTCAATGACCGAATTGAGGGATAGGATTCGAATGGTTGACGCCCTTCTGGCCCCGACACGGCTGGGCGATATCCCGCTCGCCAACCGCATCGTCATGGCCCCCATGACCCGCGACCGCGCCGGGCCGGGCGACGTCCCGACCGATCTGATGGTAGAATATTACGCCCAGCGGGCAAGCGCCGGGATGATCGTGACCGAAGGCGTGCAGCCCTCGCCTGCGGGCAAAGGGTACTGGCGCACGCCGGGGATTCACTCGGCAGAGCAGGTCGCAGGCTGGCGCAAGGTCGCCGACGCCGTGCACGCGCGCGGCGGGCGGATCGTGATGCAGCTGATGCATTGCGGGCGGGTGGTGGTGCCGGCCAATCGCGGGTTCGACTCTGATGTAATCGCGCCCTCTCCCATCCCCTGTCCAGTGCCGGTGCCGGGGCCGGACGGCACGCCGCAGCCCTGCGCCGAACCTCGCGCCATCGCTGGCGATGAATTCCCGGCGCTGCTGGCCGAATATGCCGCCGCCGCCCGCAACGCCATCGCTGCCGGAATGGACGGGGTCGAGTTGCATTGCGCCAGCGGCTACCTGATCAACCAATTCCTCAATCCGGCGAGCAACCTGCGTTCCGACGACTATGGCGGGCCGCCCGAAAACCGCATCCGCTTCCCCGTCGCGGTGCTGCGCGCGCTGGCCGAGGCGATCGGACCGGGCCGGGTGGGCCTGCGCATCTCGCCCGGTAATCCCTATAACGGCATGGCCCCTACCGATCCGGCAGCGACGTTCGTGCCGTTTCTGCAAGCCGCGAGCCCGCTTGGCCTTGCCTATTGCCATGTGGTCGACATGGGGCTGGAGGGCCTCGACACGCTCGCCATGGTGCGAAGCGCCTTTGGCGGGGCGGTGATCGCCAACAACAACCTCAAGCCCGCCAGCGCCGCCGCGCTTCTCGCAGAGGGCCGCGCCGAGGCCGTGAGCTTCGGGCGCGCCTTCATCGCCAATCCCGATCTGGTGGAGCGGATCGCTGCCGATGCCCCGCTTGCCAAGCCCGATTACACCCTGCTCTACACTGGCGAAGAGCGCGGCTACACCGATTACCCGACCATCGGCGCAGGAGAACCGACATGACCACGCGCTACCCGCATCTGCTCTCCGAAGGCCGTATCGGCGCGATGACTGTGCGCAACCGCATCCTCGTCACAGCGATGGGCGTGAGCCTGTCCGAGCCCGACGGCACGGTGGGCGAGCGGCTGATCGCCTATCACGAGGAACAGGCCAAGGGCGGGGCGGGGCTGATCATCACCGGGGTGGCCGGGGTCGCCTGGCCGACCGGCGCGGTGCAACCGAACCAGACCGCGATCTCCGATGACCGCTTCCTGCCGGGCCTTACCGCGCTGGTGGAACGCGTCCATGCCCAAGGCGCGAAGATCGCCGCGCAGCTGCATCATGGCGGGCTGGTGGCAGGCTACTCCTCCGATGCATTCGACGAGGAATTGTGGGCGCCGTGCTATCCGCCGCCGTTCAAGGGCGATTTCATCGACTATTTCCTGCCCGAGGAGATGAAGGCCTTTTCCGGAAAGGTGCCGCAGATCCGCCTGCTCACCCACGAGGATATCGACCAGGTGGTCGAACAATTCGGCGCAGCCGCTGCGCGCGCCAAGGTCGCCGGTTTCGACGGGATCGAGCTTCACGCCGGGCACGGCTACCTGATCTCGTCCTTCATCTCGCCCAAGACCAACACCCGCACCGACGAATATGGCGGCTCGCTGGAAAACCGCACCCGCCTGCTGATGCGCGTGATCGCGGCCATTCGCGACAATGTCGGCGCGGATTTCCCGCTGTGGGTGAAACTCGATTCGGTCGAAGTCGGCAAGGACGGCGGGATCACGCTCGATCTGGCGATTGAAACCGCACGGATGGTGGAAGCGGCGGGCGTGGATGCGATCACTGTCAGCGCCTATCACGATGGCGGGCAGGGCAAGCTGCATTCGGCCTCGAATATCCCGCACGAGCCGGAAACCAACATCCCCGCCGCCACCGCTATCAAGGCCGCGGTCCGCGTGCCGATCATCGCCTCGGGCCGGGTTGAGCCGGAATCGGGTGACAAGCACATCGGCGCGGGTGCGTATGATTTCCTCGCGATGGGCCGCAAGTTGCTCGCCGATCCCGCCTTGCCGCGCAAGCTGGCAGGCAATGCGCCCGATTCGGTGCGCCCGTGCATCTATTGCTACACTTGTGTGTCGACCGCCTATGTCCGCGAGCCGCTGCGCTGTGCGGTCAATCCGGCGACGGGGTTCGAATGCGAAAGCACAGCCCCTTCGGTGAGTGGCAGGCATTTTGTCGTCATCGGCGGCGGGCCGGGCGGAATGGAGGCAGCGCTCCGGCTGAAGGACGCCGGCAACCGCGTGACTCTGATCGAACAGGGAGCGCGGCTTGGGGGAACCCTGCGCTTTGCCTCGCTTGCCTATCCCGCCAATGAACGCCTGCTGGATTGGCAGATCCGCGAGGTCGAACGCGCTGCCATCGACCTGCGGCTCAATACCGAGGCTACGGTCGATCTATTGCAGTCGCTCGCGCCCGATGCGGTGATCGTGGCGACTGGTGCGCGGCGCGATATGCCTGCCATTCCCGGTTGCGATCTGCCGCATGTGTTCAGCGGCGATGACATGCGACGGTTGATGCTGGGCGAGGAGTCGTCCCAGCTCAAGCGCAAGACCGGCCTCGCCACACGGCTTGCCACCCGGATTGGTGCGGTGACAGGGATCACCGCCAACCTCGACTTCGTGCGGCTGGCCACCCGCCGCTGGATGCCGCTGGGCAAGCGCATCACCATCATCGGCGGCGAGCTGGTCGGGCTCGAACTCGCCGAATTCCTGCATGAGCGCGGGCGCGAGGTCACTGTGATCGAACCGGCACCGCGGCTCGGCAAGGGGCTGTTGCTGGTGCGCCGGATGCGGCTGATCGCCGAACTGCGCGAACATGGTGTGGCGATGCATGACGGAATCAGGGATATTGTCATCGGCAGCGATCAGGTGTCCTTCACTGCGCCTGACGGGGAAGTGCGTATGGTTGCCGCCGACAATGTCATCGTGGCGATGGGCGCAAGCGGTGACAATGCGCTTGCCGAAACGCTCCGGGCAGCGGGCTTCGCAGTCGAGACCGTCGGGGATTGCAACGGGGTCGGCTACATCGAAGGCGCGATCCGCGGCGCGGCTGACGCGGTAGCCCGGCTGCTGGCCGCCTGACGTTTCCCGATCGGAATGCAAGAAGGGCCGGAGCATCGCTGCTCCGGCCCTTCTGTTCGGGCTATTGCCCAGGGCGGACCCGGGTTCAGTAGTTGAACCCGAGTGTCACGCCGTAGGTGCGCGGCAAGCCGAAGATGCCGCCAGCATAGCCGAGCGGACCGAAATCGATCCCGCGCAGCAAGTTGTTGTCGTCGGTCAGGTTCTTGCCCCAGATCATCACCCGGGCCTCGCCGCCGCTGACCGGGATCTTGTCGATCACGATTTGGGCATCGACCAGGTTCATGTTGTCGCCCCGGATCTGCTCGTTGAAAGGCGAGGAAATGGCGTTGTTGAAGCTGTATTTGCCGTCTTCATAGGTATAGCCGACCCGGGCGCGCAGTTCGGTGCCGTCGGAGCTGATCGGGAATACCGCGTTGAAAGCGAGGTTTGCGGTCAACGGCGAGGTGTAGCCCGGATTGGCGAAGGCAGCGATGTTCTGCACCCCGTCGGCCGGATTGACCGGCTGGCCGGCAAGCAGCTCCTTGAACTTCACATCGACATAGCCGATCGCCCCGTCGAACGAAAAGTTGTCGCTCACGACCGCCTGGAAGTCGGCTTCGACGCCAGTGTAGGTCACCTTGCCCGCGTTGCGAACAACCGACTGGAAGGTTCCCTGCCCGGTCAGCACCGGCTGGACCGTCGCGAGCCCGTCGAACTCGTTGTAATATCCGGCGAGGTTGAAGCGCAGGCGGCGGTCGAACAGCTCGGACTTGAAGCCCACTTCGTAGGAAGTGACTTCTTCTTCGCCGAATGCGGGGATGGTGTTGCCACCCGGCGCTACCGGGTCAGACGCGTTAAAGCCGCCCGAGCGGTAACCCGTCGCCACCCGCACATAGACGCTGGCGTCGTCGGTGAATTCATAGCGGCCCATCAGGTTCCAGGTGAACTTCTTGAAGCTCTCCTGCCCGCGCTCCGCCACCGCCAGCGGCGCGGCGCCGTTCTGGGTGCGGATCATGCCCTTCTCGTCCCAGGTGTAGCGCGCACCTGCCGTGAGGCTCAGTCCGCTGTCACGCCCGCCCGGATAATAGGTGGCCTGGCTGTAGAGCGCCTTGGATTCCGCATCGGCGCTATAGGTCAGCGTCGCCGGGGTAACGACCAACCGGTAACGCGCCGGGTTTGCGGCCTGGAATGCACCGGATAGTGCGCCAAACCGGCTGAAGACGGCTTGGTTGGTATCCAGCACGAAGCCGCTCAGCTGCGGGTTAACCTCGGAGCCTTCCTCCCAGAAGTAGAAGCCGCCCACGACCCAATCGAGCATTTCGGTGTCACCCGAAAACTCCAGTTCGGCCTGGAATTGCTCGTGCCGGCGCTCATTGCTCGTCGTGAACAGGCCAGCATTCGTGGTCGGCACCGGTGAATTGGCGACGAAGTTGATGTTTGCCTGCGGCGTTCCCGCCGGGAAAACGAAGGGCAGGAAGGGCGCAGCGGCGGTACCGCCAAATCCGTTGAAGACCGTTGCCTGCGAGAATGCCGGTCCGCGGAAGTCGCCCATGCCATCGAAATCGGTGCCGCGGATCGAGTTGTCCCATTTCCGATAGCCGGTCACAAGCTTGGCAGCAAACCCACCGAAATCGTTGAATATCTGGAAGTTGTGCCCCTGAATCGTGTCGCGCGTCGGCTCGTTATCATCGAGACAGAGGCGATCGCGGAATTCGCGGGTCGGGGCGGCCAGCGCGGCGCAGCGCGGATCGGTGAAGGTGGCGTTGGCTAGATATTGCGCCACCGGGGCCTGCTGGGTCTGGGTGATCTGCACGCCATTTACCGTCAGCGGTGGACGCGGCGTGCCATCGGCGACGTTGGTGAGCTGGAAGGCAAAGGGCACACCGTCGGTCTGGGTCCAGTCAAAGATGTATTGGACGTAGCCGGTCGAGCCGAGTTCGGCGCGCACGGCGCCGCGGAAGGAATCGGTCTGGAATGCACCGGGATCGCGCGATTCGCGCGATTCCATCAGGTCATCAACTGTCCCGCTGCGCTGGCGGCGTGCATAGGAGAGTGTCGCCTTGATAGCGCCGCCGATAAGGCCGGTATCGACGGCAATGCGCCCGTTGAAAGCGTCGTAATTGCCGTAGCCCACTTCAGCACGGATACCGAACTCGTCGCTGGGCCCGCGGCTGACGAAAGCGATCGCACCGCCAGTGGTGTTGCGTCCGAACAGCGTGCCCTGTGGGCCGCGCAGCACTTCGACTCGCTCGATTTCGGCCATGTCCATGCCGCTCGCACCGGAGCGGGCGATGTAGATCCCGTCGAGATAAAGCGCGTTCGCTGTGTCGAGGCCAAAGGTCTCGCCCGCCGGGCTGGTAATGCCGCGCATCGAGATGACCGCAGCATTGTTGCTGGAAGTCCCAGTTACCACAGTGACGTTGGGAGCAAGGCCGGTCAGATCGCGCGCGTCGTTGACTTGCAGCTGCTGGAGCTTTTCGGAACCGACCACCGAAATCGCCAGCGGGACTTCCTGAAGATTCTGCTCGCGCTTCTGCGCGGTCACAACGATCTCGCTGATGGCGTTACCGGGCTCGCTTTCGGTATCCTGCGCGGACAGAGGTGCGGCCAGCAGCGCAAGGCCGGTTCCGACGAGAAGCCGCGTCTTGGCGGCTGAGCTCACAGCAGACTTCATCAAGAATCCCCTCCATAAACGGCGCCTTTGCGGCGCTTCGTAGGGGGTGATTGTTATAATGCGTAGAAAATGTCAACCTGTATTGCGCAATATGCGGTGCTTGGCAGGTTATCACCACGAAAGCCATCGCCGGGTGTGGCATTTCGGCATACCATGGCCACACCAGATGCGCCTGACCCTTAAGGCCCCGGGACACGATTTCGTCACCCCGCTCCGGCGACGCTCACCCCGCACCGCAATTGGTTATCTGTTCGGCCCCGTCCAATGCGTCATCGGCGCTCCCGACAATCAACGTGCCCTGCTCAGCTTTGGTCAGCCATTGGTAGGTCTTGCCCGCCACCTTTGTTTCGTAGCGCGCGCCTGAGCCGGAAACGGCCTGTGGCAGCAACAGCACCTCTTCTCCTATAGCGAGGCGGACGACCGCTGTTGCGCTGTCATTGCCGAGATAGCTTGCGACGATCGTCCGGCCGTCTTCGCAGACATAGCTTGCGGTCAC